>LULJ01000022.1_pt1 | contig 230382 bp, 229 predicted proteins | sample 728171 | NCBI WGS metagenome assembly LULJ01 (sample SAMN03860292, study PRJNA289734) | marine metagenome | biome: seawater column; feature: ocean; material: water; isolation source: Red Sea water column Station 169 - depth 25m | place: Saudi Arabia: Red Sea | collected 2011-10-15 | depth 25 m
GGGCCGGGTGGCTCCGTACACTGGCGGGCGTGCCTGAGACCTCCTCGTCGCCCGTGACCGCGATCGTCCTCGCCGCCGGGGCTGGGACGCGGATGAAGTCGCGCACCGCCAAGGTGCTGCACGAGCTGGGTGGGCGGAGCATGCTCGTCCACGCGCTGCAGGCCGTCCGGCAGGTCGGTGCGGCGCGGGTGGTCGCCGTCGTCGGGCACGACCGCGAGCAGGTGTCCGCTGCCGTCACCGCGCACGACGCGGGCGTCGTGCAGGCGGTCCAGGAGGAGCAGCGCGGCACCGGCCACGCCGTGCGGGTCGCGCTCGACACCCTTGCGTCGCAGCTGGAAGCCGAGGGCACCTCGTTCGAGGACTTCGACGACACGGTCCTCATCACCTACGGCGACGTCCCTCTGCTGTCTCCCGACACCCTCGTCGAGCTGCTGGAGGGACACCAGCGCTCGGGCAGTCGCGTCACGATCCTGACGGCGATCGTCGACGACCCCACCGGCTACGGGCGGATCCTGCGCGACGCGGACGGGGCGGTCGTCGCGATCCGCGAGCACAAGGATGCCTCCGAGACCGAGCGTCAGGTGCGGGAGGTGAACAGCGGGATCATGGTGGTCGACGCCGTGTTCCTCGACCACGCCACCAGCACGCTCGACACCGACAACGCCCAGGGCGAGCTCTACCTCACCGACATCGTCGACCGCGCCGTCCACGAGTGCCAGCCCGTCGGGGCGCACGTGCTGGAGGACGTCTGGCAGACGAAGGGCGTCAACGACCGCGTGCAGCTGGCCGAGCTGGCCGCCGAGCTGAACCGGCGCACCACCGAGCACTGGATGCGCCAGGGCGTGACGATCGTCGACCCCGCCACGACGTGGATCGACTCCGACGTGACGCTCGGCGCCGACACCGTCCTGCACCCCGGCACGCAGCTGCTCGGCGCGACGACCGTGGGGGAGGGGGCCACGATCGGGCCCGACACCACGCTGCGCAACGTCGAGGTCGGTGACGGTGCGAGCGTCGTCCGCACGCACGGGTCCGACGCGGTGGTGGGGGCGGGCGCGAGCGTCGGCCCGTTCGCCTACCTGCGTCCCGGCGCCGAGCTGGGGGCGCGCGGCAAGATCGGCACGTTCGTCGAGGTCAAGAACGCGACCCTCGGCGAGGGTGCCAAGGTCCCGCACCTGAGCTACGTCGGCGACGCCGAGATCGGCGAGGGCACGAACATCGGCGCCGGCACGATCACGGCCAACTACGACGGTGTGCACAAGCACCGCACGGTCGTCGGCCGGCACGCCCGCACGGGCTCGGACAACGTGTTCGTGGCACCTGTGACGATCGGCGACGGAGCCTTCACCGGGGCCGGGACGATCGTCCGCGAGGACGTCCCGCCGGGGGCGCTGGCCGTGAGCTCGGGGTCACAGAGGACCATAGACGGGTGGGTGCAGCGCAAGCGGCCGGGCACCCCCTCCGCCGACGCCGCTGCCCCTGTCGACGACCCCGCCGAGGAGACCGCCGGTGAGTGACCTGCTCAAGAAGACGCCGACCAAGAAGATCATGCTCTTCTCGGGTCGTGCTCACCCCGTGCTCGCCGAGGAGGTCGCGAACCTGCTCGAGGTGCCGCTGGTGCCCACGACGGCGTACGACTTCGCCAACGGCGAGATCTACGTCCGCTTCGACGAGTCGGTCCGCGGCAGCGACGCCTTCGTCATCCAGAGCCACTCTGCGCCGATCAACGAGGCGATCATGGAGCAGCTCATCATGATCGACGCCCTCAAGCGCGCGTCGGCCAAGCGCATCACGGTGATCCTGCCGTTCTACGGCTACGCCCGCCAGGACAAGAAGCACCTGGGTCGCGAGCCGATCTCGGCGCGCCTCATGGCCGACCTGTTCACTGCTGCCGGCGCCGACCGGCTGATGACCGTCGACCTGCACACCGCGCAGATCCAGGGCTACTTCGACGGCCCGGTCGACCACCTGCTGGCCATGCCGATCCTCACCCGCTACGTCAAGAACAACTACGGCGACCAGCCGCTCGCGGTCGTCTCGCCCGACGCGGGCCGCATCAAGGTGGCGGAGTCGTGGGCCAACGCCCTCGGCGGTGCGCCGCTGGCGTTCATCCACAAGACCCGCGACCCGCGTCGCCCCAACGAGTCCAAGGCCAACCGCGTGGTCGGCGAGGTCGAGGGTCGCACCTGCATCCTCGTCGACGACCTCATCGACACCGGCGGCACGATCGTCCAGGCGGCCGAGGCGCTCAAGGCCGACGGCGCCGCCGACGTGATCATCGCCGCGACGCACGCCGTGTTCTCCGGGCCGGCCGTCGACCGGCTCAAGAACTCGGTCGCGCGCGAGGTCGTCGTCACCAACACGCTGCCGCTGTCGGACGAGCAGCGCTTCGACTCGCTGACCGTGCTCTCCATCGCGCCGCTGCTGGCCCAGGCCACCGCCGCCGTGTTCGAGGACGGCTCGGTCACCAGCCTGTTCAGCTGACCACCGCACGACGAGGGGCCCCGGCACACGTGCCGGGGCCCCTCGTCGTGGTGCTACGTCGTGGTGCTGCTTGGTCGAGCTGCGGTCAGCCGGCGGTCGGCGTGGGGGAGACGGTCGGCGTCGGCGAGGCGGTCGGGCTCGGCGTGGCCGTGGGGGTAGGCGAGGTGGTCGGCGTGGGCGTCGGGGTGGGCGTGGGCGCGGGAGCCCCGTCGCGGACGAGTCCGAAGGCACCGCCGGAGGGTGCGTTCACGCTGCGGCACGGCCCGCCGTCCACGGTCGGCTGGGCGGCCGAGACGACGGTGCCGATCTTCGAGCCGAGGCCGGAGACGGTGAGCTTGTGGTACTTCTGGCCCTTGATGGGCTGCTCGACCTGCAGCACGAGCGTCAGCCAGCAGCTCTTGGTGGGCAGGGTGCCACCGAGCCGGAACACCCCGTCGGCCTCGCTGGTCGCGGACCCGATGCGCGTGCCGTTGTCGTCGAAGAGCAGGGCCTTGACGCCGGCGAGCGGCTCGTTCGACGTGGCGTCCTTGACCTGACCGATGAGCCGGCCGCCGACGCGGGTGAGTCGGGCGGACGTGGCGGTGGTGCTGCCGGAGCGGACGCTCCCTGCGAGGTGGACGCGGGCCCCGGCGTAGCCCTGCACGCCCGGGATGATCGCGTCGTACCGGCCCGGGGCCAGACCCTTCGCGGTGAACGCGCCGCCGCGGGCGCGCACGACCCACCACTGTCCGGTCGTGCGGTTGACGAGGGTCAGGGTGACCGCCGACCGCACGCCCGACTGGCCGGCGTAGAGGTCGCCGACCAGGGTGCCGGCGCGCGTGCCGAGGGCCATGCGGACGTCGCGGTTGCGGCCCTGGCGCAGCCCGCTGACCCACAGGCTGCGGCCCACCCACTTCTGGCGGGCGTCCCAGACGAACACCGAGTAGCTGCCGGCCGGCAGGCCGCTCCGGCGGCCAGGACCCGACGCTTCGCCGGGCCCTTGGAGATGCGGCCGGTGATGCTCGCCCCGCGGGCCATGCTGATGTTGGCGATGGTCGTGCTGCCGCCACGCACGACGACCTTCACGTCGCGGGAGACGCGGGCGTTGACGTCCCAACGGGGGCGGCGGTCGCTCACGCGCAGGTGGTAGGTGCCGGGAGCCAGCCACGGGGTGGCGTAGCCGCCGCTCGTGCGGAACGACGTCTTCTGGCGCCACGACGCGTCGAACACGGTGACCGTGACGTCCTTGACCGGACGACCGGTACCGGCCTCGGTGATCGCACCGCGGACACGGCCGGTCTCGTCGGCCTGGACGGGGGCGACCAGACCGAGGAGCAGGGCGACGACGGCGAGGATGCCGAGCAGCAGCCGGGGTGCGGGCACCCGCGTGCGTACGTCGGACATGACGATCTCCCTCCGGAGCCGGCGGACGGCTCTCGTGTCTCCCACCGCGATCCTAGTGCGGGGCTGCGCCGCGATCCCCGGTTTCGCAGGGGCCGAAGGTCCTGGATCTGTCGGGACCGTCGGCCCGCGCGACGAGGCACCGGCCAGTATCCTCGGCGCGTGACCGGGTGCCGGTCCGAGAGGGAGGGTCGAGGTGCAGTCGTCGCACACGCGTCGCTGGGAGCTGGCCGCCGGGGTGGTCGCTGCCGCCGTGGCGGTCTCGGTCGTGCTGCACCTGCTCGGGGTCTCCCTGCCGTTCTGGCCGGCAGGGGCGCAGGGCTCGAACCCGTTCTCATCCGGCCGGGTCTACGTCGACCCGCACTCGCAGGCGCGCCAGGCGGCCGAGGCCGCGTCCGGCGACGACGCCACGGTGCTGCGCCGCGTGGCCGACACGCCCACGGCGATCTGGCTGACGCCCGAGGCGTGGCCGCAGCAGCAGGTCGAGGCGCACGTGCGGCGCATCGCGACCGCGGCGCGCGACGCCGACCGGGTGGCGCTGCTCGTCGTCTATGGCATCGCCGACCGCGACTGCCAGGGCGGTGAGTCGGCGGGCGGGCTGCCGCCGGACGCGTACCGTGACTGGGTCGGTGCCGTCGCGGACGGTGCGCGAGGCATCGGCACGACCGTGGCGGTGCTCGAGCCCGACGCCGTGGCCGACGCAGGACAGTGCGCCGACGCCGACAGCCGGCTCGCGCTGCTGCACGACGCGGTCGACACCCTCGCCGACGCGCACGTCACGACCTACGTCGACGGCGGCCACTCGGACTGGGTGGACCCCCAGGAGATGGCCTCGCGGCTCGAGCGCGCGGGCGTCGGCGACGCGCGCGGGTTCGCGACCAACGTCTCCTTCTACGCCGACGACGCCCAGGAACGGGCCTACGCAGAGGCTGTCTCGCAGGCGCTGGGCGGCAGCCACTACGTGATCGACACGGGCCGCAACGGCAACGGCGCGGACGGCGAGTGGTGCAACCCGCCGGGTCGCGCGCTGGGTCGGACGCCGGCCGCCGGGGACGGATCGCTCGACGCCTTCCTGTGGATCAAGCCGCCCGGCGAGAGCGACGGGTCGTGCAACGGCGGGCCCCCCGCGGGGCAGTGGTGGGACGAGCGCGCGCTCGACCTGGCGCGCGCCGCCGGGTGGTGACTTCGCCCCCACCGGGGACAGTTCGGTCTGCGGCGGCCCTGGTCGTTGCTACGCTCGCGGCATGGGAGAGAGTGGCGCGCCGATCGCCGTCGTCATCGAGGATGACGCGGACGTCCGGCATCTGCTCCGGACGATCCTCGTCCGGAGCGGGTTCGAGGTCGTCCTGACGAAGGACGGTCCGGAGGGTGTCGAGGCGGTGCGGGCGTACGACCCCGTGCTCACGACGCTCGACGTGAACATGCCCGGCATGGACGGGTTCGCCGCCGCCAAGCTGATCCGCGAGTTCAGTGCCACCTACATCATCATGCTCACCGGACTCGACGACGAGATCGACGTCGTGCAGGGTCTGGACTCCGGTGCCGACGACTACCTCGTGAAGCCGTTCCGGCCCCGCGAGCTGCGTGCCCGCATCGAGTCGGTCATGCGCCGACCGCGTCACCACGTCGACGTCGAGGGCGCAGCAGTCGCAGGCACGTCCGGTGCCGCCTCCGGTCGAGGCACCCCCGTACGAGCGGCCCCACCAGGACGTAGCCCGGCACCAGGCGCCGGCCTCCTACCCCGTGCAGCCCGCCCGTCCCGAGCCCGCCTACCCCGAGCCGGGCTATCCCGAGCCGACCTACGCCGAGCGCCAGCCCCCCGCGCCGGCGTACCCGGAGCCCCGCTACGGCGACGTCCCGCAGCAGCAGGCTCCGTACACCGACCCTGGCCCGCGCTACCAGGCCGCGCCCCAGCCGGTGGCCCCGCCGCTCGACCCCGGGCCCGCCTATCCGACCCACCAGGCGGGCGGGCACGCGGTGAGCCACGCGCCGGCCGTCCACGCCGGTGCGCCGCCGCCGGCCCAGACCGGCAACGACGCCTGGATGCGCTGCAACGGGCTCGCGGTCAACGTCGACACCCGCACGGTCACGGTCGACGGCCGCACCGTCGACCTGACCCGGACCGAGTTCGACCTCGTCGCCTCGCTGATGGCGACCGGTCGTCGGGTGCGCAGCAAGGCCGACCTCGTCCTGACCCTGCGGGGGCAGAACTACGTCACGACCTACTTCGTCAACGAGGCCGACAAGCGCGCCGTCGAGGTGCACATGGCGAACGTGCGGCGCAAGCTCGGCGACTCCAGCACCACGCCGCGGTGGATCGAGACGGTCCGCGGCGTCGGGTACCGCATGGCCGAGGACGCCTGAGCGGTCCAGCCCGCCCGGCGTCCTCGTCCGGCACCCGCGTCAGTTGGCGTTGATCGGGATCTTCTGGGCCTCGGTGGGGGTCTTGGAGGCGAAGATCGCGATCGGGACCTCCTGCGTCACCAGCTCGGGCACGTACTCCCGGCTGCCGGCGCGACGCTGGATCCACACCGTCGCCTTGAAGGTCAGGGTCACGCCCTTGGTGTCCGCGGCGAGCGGGCCGATCTTCTGGTTGCGCAGCTCGAAGGCGCCCTTCGGCGACGTGATGAGCATGCCGTAGCGCGAGGCGACCGGCTCCGGGTCGAAGGTGATGCGTCGTGCGTCGGCGTCGAGCGTGTACGGGTTCTCGACCTCGCCCGAGGAGGTCGTGGTGGCCGACGACACCTGGATCTTCCCGAGGTAGACGCGCCGCTTCGTGCGGAACGGGTCACGCAGCCTGCGCGACAGGTCGTAGGCCTGCAGCGTGAAGGAGAAGTACTTGTCGCCCAGGGGGTACCACTCGTTGGTTCGCGGCGTCGACTTGGTCGGCCAGATCGTGTAGACGAAGTCGAGGGTGCCGACCTTCACGTGCGACTGGAACGTGCCGTCGCGCGTGAACTGGGAGTTGAACGCCGGCGTGGGCGAGGCGGTGGCGGTCGGGGTGGCGGCGGGTGCCGGCTCGCGGTCGACGAGGCTGCAGGCGCCGAGGACCAGCGACGCCACGAGGGCGAGGACGACGGTCGACGTCGCGCGGGCGACGGGCAGGGGACGGCGAGGTGCGCTGGTCACGGGTGTGCTTCCTTCGAGAGGACGAGGGGGATGGAGGAGGCGCTCAGACCGTGTAGCCACGGTAGTTGCGCAGGATCTTGATGCCCATCCAGAAGGTCTGGGCGACGGTGATGACACCGAGGATCGGCCAGCCAACGGCCAGGATGGAGGACTGCAGGTCGATCGGGACCTGGAACCAGACGGCGGCGGCCGCGACGAAGCCCAGCAGGGCGATCGCGAAGGGGTAGAGGTAGCTGTTGCCCGAGCCGCGCTCGGCCTTGGCCTGGGCGGCCCAGTTGTCGGTCTGCTTGCGGCTCGCGAACTTCGTCCACGCCCGCAGGAAGTGGCCGATACGGATCCACATGTAGATTTCGGCCGGCAGGAGCAGCACGGCGAACAGGATGTCGCGCCGGTGGCCGTAGTGCATCGACCGCGCGACCCGGTAGTTCAGCAGGATCGCCACGACCGGCGGCACGAGCCACCAGGGGCTGAAGACGAACGCGTGGATCGAGAGCGACGCGAGCAGCAGGCTGAAGAACATGAGCCGCGTGATGATGTTGAGCACCATCGACATGTGCTCGAACCAGCGCAGCCGCAGGTTGGGGTGGAAGGGCTGGCCCTTCGTGTCGCCGCGCTGGCCGGGCCACATGAGCTCGATGGCGCCGAAGTTCCACTTGACCTGCTGGGCGTCGAGGGAGCGCAGCGTGTTCATGCCGCCCACGTGGGCGCGCGCGGTGGCGCTGATCTTCGTCAGGTAGCCGGCGCTCTTGATCTGCAGCGACAGCAGCGAGTCCTCGACCTCGCTGTCCTTGACCCACGGGGCCCGCTGGTGCGTCTGCGTCATGACGTCGCGCAGCGCCTGCGTGGCGAAGATCGAGAACTGGCCGCCGAGGACCGCCATGTTGCGGCCGCGCAGCAGGTTCTGCATGTTGAAGGCGGCGAACTGCGCGCGCTGGCCGGCCGTCAGGAACTTGGCCATCGTCGTCGGCAGGGCGCTGTCGTCGATGCTGTAGATCGCCGAGATGCCGCCGATGCGGTCGTCGCTGGTGATCTCGTCGACCAGGTCCTTGACGGCCGTCGGCTCGGGCGTCGTGTCGCCGTCGACGCCGATGATGTAGTCGCAGCCCTCCGCCAGGAAGAAGCCGTAGTTCAGCGCGCCGACCTTCTTGTCGGGGTTCTCGCCGATGTCGTGCACGAAGATCTCGACCAGCTGCGTGCCCTCGGGGCGCTCCATGAGGTGCTGGCCGGCGTAGTGGCTGGCGATCTCGACGGTCTCGTCGGTGGTGTTGTTGACGACGACGTGGATGACGTCCGGCAGTCGGGTCTGCACCAGGAGCGCGTCGAGCACGGACGCGATGGTCTCGGCCTCGTTGTACGACGGCACGACGCAGGCGACCGTCGCGCGCGGCTTGATGCTGCCCGCGACCTCCTCGACGGCGGTGCCGAGGGCGCGGTGCAGCGCCTCGTCGCTGAGGTCGAAGGCGGTGGGGTGTCGGTCCATGGGACCGAGGGCGTCGTGGGACACAGGGGCTCCTGCACGGTGGGCGTCACCCCATCCTGGTGCGCCGACCTCAGGAAACGCCGCGGTCCTGCCTCAAGGTCTGCTCAAGATCTGCTCAAGTGCGCGGGACGTAGCCGGCCTCCGCGAGCAGCGCGTCGAGGTCGGGCGCGGTGGTGAAGGTGTCGGAGGTGCCGAACAGCACGGGGACGGGCACGTCCTGCTCGCCGAGGGCCTCGTTCGAGCGCGTGTAGACGGCGCGCTCGACCGCGGCGGCGATCTCGGCGGTCCGCTCGGGGGTCTCCGCGGGTGCGAGGACGGCGAACCTGCCGACGCCGAGGTACCCGAGCACGGACCAGGCGGGCACGTGACGGCGCAGCGTGTCGGCCACGGTCGCGAGCGCGAGGTCGCCGCCGCGGCGCCCGAACGCCTCGTTGAGCTCGACGAGGTCGGTGATCTCGGCGAGGACCAGACCGGCGTGCCCGCCGCGCAGCTGGATGCGCCCGAGTCGGTCGGCGGCGGCCTCCACGAACTGACCCCGGCTGTGCACACCGAACACTCGTCCGGTGCTGTGGTCCTCGGACCACCAGGCGCCCTCGCGCTCCGCGCGCATGGCGACGAGCAGCTGCAGCAGGACGAGCATGGTGACCAGGAGGAACACGGCCGGCAGGTGGTCCGAGCCGCGGTAGACCCGGCCGAGGAGCACGTTCACCACGACGGCACCGGCGAACAGGCCGAGCGCGACCTGCAGGAGGGTGACGTTGACGTTCATGCGCATGCTGCTGCGGCGCAGCTCGAGGACGCCCGCGACCGCGAAGCCGGCCGCCGCGAGGTAGCCGTCGGGCAGGATCGGCGAGCCGACCGCCTCCAGGCCGCCGCGCAGCAGCACGACCCCCACCGCGACGACGAGCGGGGCGACCGGGAGCGCGACGGCACCGCGGAAGCAGCGCAGGCCCGACCAGACCAGGCCGATCGCCACGACCCCGCAGGCTGCACCGGCGGTGTCGGTCTCGAAGCTCAGGACGGTGTCGTTGGTGATGAGGCTCGCGAGGGCGGCGCCGGCGGCGGCGATGAGCCCGCCGGCCCAGAGCCGGTTGGCGGGGTCGTTGTGCCGCATGGCGGTGGTGACCGAGAAGGTCACGGCCACCGCGAGGTAGGGCACGAGCGTGCCCAGGAGCACGAGGTCGAGGTCGGACATCAGGCCACGTCCCGCGCGACGCTCTCGTCGGCCGCAGCGGGGAGCCACACGGTGACCGTGGTGCCCTCCTCGAGCCGGCTCGTGATGTCGACGGAGCCGCCGTGGGCGCGCACGATGTCCTGGGTGATGCTCAGCCCCAGGCCCGTGCCCTGCACGCCGGAGCTGCGGGCGCGGTCGGTGCGGTAGAAGCGGGTGAACAGCGAGGCCAGCTCGTCCTCCGTCATGCCGCGTCCGGTGTCGCGGACGACGATCTCCACACCGGGCACGGCCACCGCCCCCTCGCTGGCGATGTCGTCCTCCACGGGCAGGTCGAGCGCCTCGTCGGCACGGTGCGCGTCCTGGACCACGACGTCGATGGTGCCGTCGTAGCGGTTGTACTTGACCGCGTTGGTCAGCAGGTTGTCGAGCACCTGGCGCAGGCGCAGCGGGTCGGCCGGGATGGTCGACTCGGTGCGGGTGTCGAGACGGACCGTGATGAGCCGCTCGGTCGCCAGCGGCCGCACGCCCTCGACGGCGCTGCGAGCCAGCTCGCTGGGCCGGCACGGCTCCATCAGCAGCTGCAGGGGCACACCGGGGGTGCGGCTGCGCGCCGACAGGAAGTCGCGCGACAGCGCCAGCATCCGCTCGGTGTTGTCGAGCGCCACCTCGACGAGCTCGCGGGCCTCGTCGCCGAGGTCGGGCTCCGCGAGCGCCAGCTCGAGGTAGCCGAGCGCGGCGGTGAGGGGCGTCTTGATCTCGTGGGATACGGCGGCGACGGCGTCGTCGCGGGCCTGGGCGTCGGCGAGCTCCTTGCTGACGTCGCGGGCCACGAACACGTAGCGGTCCGAGCGTGGACCGGTGACGCGGCGGATGCTGACGCTCAGCGGCACCTGGGCAGGCCCGGGCGGTCCCAGCCGGACCAGCAGCCCCTCGACGTCCTGGCCCGAGCGGACGAGCGCCAGCGGCTTCTCGCTCGCGGCGAGCGGCGTGGTGCCGTCGGCCCGGTACAGCGGGGCGTGCAGCACGGCCTCCGTCGCGTCGGGCGCGCCGACGCGACGCGCGAGGGCCTCGGCGGCCCGGTTGGCCGTCACCGCCCCGTCCGCGTCCAGCGTGACGACGGCGAAGTCGACGACGTCGAGGACCTCCGCGAGGGTGCGCTCCTGCGTGCGGGCGGAGTCGAGCGGGGAGCCGACGAGCCGGGTCTGGGACTCCAGCAGGCGTCGCTGCGAGCGGTTCCGCGCCGTCCAGCGCGAGCCCGCCCACGACGTCAGCGCGAACAGCAGGGCGAGGTTCAGGAGGGTGGTCACGGCCGTGGTCCACGACTGCTCGCCGGTCAGGTCACGCACGGTCACCACGACGACGACCGCTGCGAGCGCCGTGCCCAGCACGCAGGCCCGTGAGAGCGCGGGGAGCTGGATCGACGTCCACGCGACGGGCAGGACGGCGAGCACGGCGAACCCGGCACCGGGGGTGGCGTAGTAGAGCAGGCCGCACACGACCACGTCGAGCACGGCGATGAGGGTGGCCGCCACCACGGTCGAGCCGGCGCGGTCGATGCCGAGCGACCCGAGCATGGCGGTCAGGAGGGCCGTGACGCCTGCGACCACCACCCCGGCGGTGAAGGAGCCCTCGTGCACCGGCAGCGACGTCACGAGGGCGGAGACGACCGGCAGCGCGAGCCCGGTGAGGAACAGGAACTGCGCCGCGAACACCTCGCTCGGGACCACCGTGCTGCGGGTGCGGGGCACGCCGTCGCCCGGGGTCGCGGGGATCTCCCCGGGACCGCCCGGGGAAGTCGGCGTCCGCATGAGCCGACCCTAGCAATCCGACACCCTCGACGGTGGCCGATTTCGCTGGCGGCGGAGGGCTCCTGTACGCTGACGCAGTTGCCTCGGCGAGGGTCGGCAGGTCCGACCGTGATCGACAGGGCGCTCCGCGGAGTGTCGTGTCCGACCTGCTGGGGCGACGTCCGGCCGAGTCCACGGCCGCCCCACATCGTTCGCCCGCACCACACCTCCAGGAGTTCCCTCGTGGCCGAGATCACCATCCCCGCCGAGCCCCGTACCGAGTTCGGCAAGGGCGCTGCCCGCCGCATCCGTCGCGCCGACCAGGTCCCCGCCGTCCTGTACGGCCACGGCACCGACCCCGTGCACGTCACGCTGCCGGGCCACGCGCTCATGCTCGCCCTCAAGAACAGCAACGCGCTGCTCTCCATCGAGGTCGGCTCCGAGTCGCACCTGGCCATCCCCAAGCAGGTCCAGCGCGACCCGCTGAAGGGCTTCATCGAGCACGCCGACCTCCTCATCGTCAAGCGTGGCGAGAAGGTCGTCGTCGACGTCGCGATCCAGCTCGAGGGCGACGCGCAGCCCGAGACGCTGGTCGTCCTCGAGAACGCCACCGTGTCGCTCGAGGTCGAGGCCACCCACATCCCCGAGGCCGTCGAGGTCTCGATCGAGGGCCTCGAGGTCGGCGCCCAGGTGCTCGCCTCCGACCTGTCCCTGCCCTCCGGCGCCGCGCTCGCGGTCGAGGAGGACCTGCTGGTCGTCAACGTCACCGCCGCCCCGACGGCCGCCGACATCGAGGCCGAGCTCGAGGAGGCCGAGGCCGAGGCCGGCATCGAGCGTGACGAGCCCGAGGACGCCGAGGGCGAGAGCACCGAGGGCGAGTCCGAGGCTGACGCCGAGGGCGACACCGAGTCGTGACCTGGCTGGTCGTGGGGCTCGGGAACCCGGGCCCCACGTACGCCGCCACCCGGCACAACGTCGGGTACATGGTCGCCGACGTGCTCGCGGACCGCATGGGCGGGCGCTTTAAGGCGCACGCCTCCGGCCGCGCCGAGGTCGTCGAGGGCCGGCTCGCGGGTGAGCGTGCCGTCCTCGGCCGTCCGCGCTCGTACATGAACGAGAGCGGCGGTCCGGTCTCGACGCTCATGAAGTACTTCGACGTCGACGCCGAGCACCTCGTGGTCGTCCACGACGAGCTCGACATCGACTTCGGCGCCCTGCGGCTGAAGCTCGGCGGCGGCGACAACGGCCACAACGGGCTGAAGTCGATCCGCCAGTCGATCGGCACCGGCGACTTCCACCGGGTGCGCGTCGGCATCGGTCGACCCCCGGGACGTCAGAGCGTGCACGACTTCGTGCTGAAGCCGTACTCCTCGACCGAGCGCAAGGACCTCCCCGTGTACCTGGAGGAGGCCGCCGACGCGATCGAGAGCCTCGTCACCCGCGGACTATCCGAGACGCAGAGCGCGTTCAACCGGTAGATGGACCTCCACGCCCTCCTCTCGCCCCACCTGAACGGCCCCCTGGTCGAGGCGCTCACCGAGCGTCCGCGCGCCCTCTCGGTGCAGGGCCCCGCCGCGGTGCAGCCGTTCGTGACCCGCGCGCTGGCCGACGCCTCCACCGTGCTGGCGGTCACCTCCACCGCGCGCGAGGCCGACGAGCTCGCGGCCGACGTCGCCGTGCTCCTCGGCGACGGAGCGGTCGCCGTGTACCCGGCCTGGGAGACGTTGCCGCACGAGCGGCTCTCCCCGCGTTCGGACACCGTCGGTCGTCGCCTGGCGGTCCTGCGCCGTCTCGTGCACCCAGGACCGGGTGCGCCGCCGGTGCGGGTCGTGGTGGCTCCCGTGCGCTCGGTGCTGCAGCCGCAGGTCAAGGGCCTCGCCGACCTGCGTCCCGTCGAGCTGGTGGTCGGTCAGCAGGCGCCGCTCGACGACGTCGTCCGCGACCTGGCCGCCGCCGCCTACGTGCGGGTCGACCTCGTGGAGCGTCGCGGCGAGTTCGCGGTGCGTGGCGGCATCGTCGACGTCTTCCCCCCGACCGAGGCGCACCCCGTGCGGGTCGACTTCTGGGGTGAGGAGGTGGAGGAGATCCGCTCGTTCTCCGTCGCCGACCAGCGCACGACCGATCCCGTGGAGCGGCTGTGGGCGCCGCCGTGCCGCGAGCTGCTCCTGACCGACGACGTCCGCGAGCGGGCCAGGGCGCTCGCCGTCGAGCACCCGTCGCTGGGTGAGCTGTTCGGCAAGCTGGCCGAGGGGCACGCCGTCGAGGGCATGGAGTCGCTCTCGCCGATCCTGGTCGATGAGATGGAGCTCCTCGTCGAGCTGCTCCCGGACGACGCCGTCGTGGTGGTGCACGAGCCGGAGAAGGTCAAGGCGCGCGCCGCCGACCTCAACGCGACGAACGAGGAGTTCCTGCAGGCGTCGTGGGCGGCAGCCGCGACCGGCGCCGAGGCGCCGATCGACCTCGGCTCCGCAGCCTTCCGCGAGCTCGACGACGTCCGCGACGTCGCGCTCGCGCGTGGGTCGTCCTGGTGGAGCGTGTCGCCGTTCGGCCTCGACGACGAGGAGACCGTCGCCGCCACCGCCGAGGCGGCCCCCCTCTACCGCGGTGACACCGAGGCCGCGGTCGCCGACGTCCGCGCCTGGCTCGGAGAAGAGCGCCTCGTCGTGCTCGCGACGCCCGCGGCCGGCCAGGCCCAGCGCACGGTGGAGTGGCTGGCCGAGCACGACGTGCCCGCGACGATCGTCGACGCTGCCGGCGAAGCAGGGGGCGACGGTGGGGTGCCGGCGGCCGGCAGCGGCGTGGTCGCCGTCGTCGTCGCCGACCTGAGCCACGGCCTCGTCGCGCCGCGTGCGGTCCTGCTGACCCACGACGACCTCGTCGGCCAGCGCGCCGCCGAGCGTCCCGACCGCGCCAGCATGCCCGCGCGCCGGCGCAAGCAGGTCGACCCGTTGGAGCTCAAGGCCGGCGACCACGTCGTGCACGAGCAGCACGGCGTCGGGCGCTACGTCGAGCTCGTCAACCGCACCGTGCAGGGCGCCGCCCGCGAGTACCTCGTGATCGAGTACGCGCCCAGCAAGCGTGGGCAGCCCGGCGACCGGCTGTTCGTCCCCATGGACCAGCTCGACCAGGTCAGCCGCTACGTGGGCGGCGAGAGCCCGAGCCTCGACAAGCTGGGCGGCGCCGACTGGACCGCGCGCAAGAACAAGGCGCGCAAGGCCGTCCGGCAGATTGCGGGCGAGCTGATCAAGCTGTACGCCGCCCGTCAGTCCACGAAGGGGCACGCGTTCGGTCCCGACACCCCCTGGCAGGCCGAGCTCGAGGACGCGTTCGCCTTCGTCGAGACCCCGGACCAGCTCGTGACCATCGACGAGGTCAAGCGCGACATGGAGCGGTCGGTCCCGATGGACCGCCTGGTCTGCGGCGACGTCGGCTACGGCAAGACCGAGATCGCGGTGCGCGCCGCCTTCAAGGCCATCCAGGACGGCAAGCAGGTCATCCTGCTGGTGCCGACGACCCTGCTCGTCCAGCAGCACTACGCGACGTTCGCGGAGCGCTTCGGGCAGTTCCCGGTCACCATCCGGCCGCTGTCGCGGTTCCAGACCGAGAAGGAGTCGCAGGAGACCCTCGCCGGTCTCGCCGACGGCAGCGTCGACCTCGTGGTCGGCACGCACCGCCTGCTGCAGCCCGGCGTCCAGATCAAGGACCTCGGTCTCGTGATCGTCGACGAGGAGCAGCGGTTCGGCGTCGAGCACAAGGAGGCGCTGAAGCACCTGCGGGCCGCCGTCGACGTCCTGGCGATGTCGGCGACACCGATCCCTCGCACCCTCGAGATGGCGGTCACCGGCATCCGTGAGATGTCGACCATCGCCACCCCGCCGGAGGAGCGCCACCCGGTGCTGTCCTTCATCGGCGCGTACGACGACAAGCAGGTGGCGGCCGCGATCCGCCGTGAGCTGCTGCGCGAGGGACAGGCGTTCTTCATCCACAACCGCGTGCAGTCGATCGACAAGGTCGTGAAGCGGCTGGGCGAGCTCGTCCCCGAGGCGCGCGTGGCCGCCGCCCACGGCCAGATGGGCGAGCAGGCGCTGGAGAAGGTCATGGTCGACTTCTGGGAGAAGCGCTACGACGTGCTCGTCTGCACGACGATCGTCGAGTCGGGCCTCGACGTGTCCAACGCCAACACGATGATCATCGAGCGGGCCGACACGCTCGGCCTCTCGCAGCTGCACCAGCTGCGCGGCCGGGTCGGGCGAGGGCGCGAGCGGGCCTACGCCTACTTCCTGTACCCGCCCGACAAGCCGCTCACCGAGACCGCCCACGACCGGCTCGCGACCATCGCGCAGCACTCGGAGCTGGGTGGCGGCATGCAGGTCGCCATGAAGGACCTCGAGATCCGCGGCGCGGGCAACCTGCTCGGCGGCGAGCAGTCGGGCCACATCGCCGACGTCGGCTTCGACCTGTACGTGCGGCTCGTGGGCGAGGCCGTGGCGGAGTTCCGCGGCGACGGCGGCGAGGACGGCCTGCCGGGCGGTCGCGAGGTGAAGCTCGAGCTCCCCGTCGAGGCCCACCTGCCGCACGACTACGTCCCGAGCGAGCGGCTGCGGCTGGAGATGTACAAGCGGCTGGCCGACGTCCGCTCCGACGCCGACGTCGAGGAGCTGCGCGCGGAGCTGGTCGACCGCTACGGCGAGCCGCCGGAGGTCACGGAGGTGCTGCTCGACGTCGCACGTCTGCGCGTCGCGGTCCGCACCGCGGGCCTGACGGAGGTCACGTCGGCCGGCTCGCAGATCCGCTTCGGCGGCGTCGACCTTCCGGAGTCGGCCCAGATGCGGTTGCGGCGGGTCTACCCGAAGAGCCTGTACAAGCCGGCGACGCACGTCGCGCTCGTGCCCGCGCCCAAGACGGCACCCGTCGGCGGGCGTCCGCTGCGTGGTCGCGAGCTGCTGCAGTGGGTGGCCACGGTCGTCGAGACCCTCACGGCCTGAGCCACGGACGACGGACGGACGGCCCGGCACCTGCAGGTGCCGGGCCGTCCGTCGCGTGGCGTCAGCGCGTGATGCGCAGGGCCGTGCGGGTGCCGTCCTTCGCCGGGTGGTTGGCGTCGCCGGAGTAGCGGATGAAGTACGTCCACGTGCCGGTCGAGCCCGCCGCCGGGATGCCGACGACGGCGCGGCCGTTCCTCAGCGTGACGGGTCGGCTGTACCGCACCGTGCGGCCCTTCTTCAGGACCGCGCGCACCGTGCCCGTCGCCTGGGCGGGGCTGGCGGACGTGACGACCACCGTCGCGCGACCGGTCTTGCGCTTGGTCGGCCGCGTGGTCGACGGACGACGCACCGTGGCGGCGTACCGCGTCACCTCGATCGTCGTCGTCGCGCCCGTGGCGGCGGCGTGCGTCGTGTCACCGGAGTAGTGCACGGTCGACGTCCAGCGCCCCAGGCGGGTCGCCTTCGGCACCTTGACGGTGGCCACGCCGTCCTTCAACGTCGCCTTCGGCCCGGTGAGGGTGGTGCTGCCGTTGACCAGGGTCGTGTGGACCGTGCCGGTCGGCACCGAGTCGTCGGGGCTCGCCACGGTCACGCGGGTCGAGCCGGTCGTCGTGCGGGTCGGCTTGACCTCCGAGCCGCGCGAGAGCGTCGGCGTGAGGGGCTCGGGTGCCGGGTCGACGAAGGTGAGGGGCGTGGCGGTCTCGTACGCGGCGACGGTCGCGCCGCCGCCGGCGTAGGTGTAGATGCCGTAGGTGCCGGTGCGGTCCTTCAGCCAGTCCTCGTTGACCGGGATCGTCGCGGTGAACGTGCCGTCGCTGCGCAGCTCGGTGTAGTTCGGCGCCTCCGGGTCCTGTGCCGGGCTGCTCGCGGCGAAGGACGCACGCGGGACGGCCCACTTCACGGCCGGCGCGGAGGTGTCGCCGCTGTCCGCGTTGGCGCGCGCCGACGACGGCGCGCCCTGCGACGGACGCCAGACGTCGGCGTAGCGGCCGAACGCGACGTACACGCCGGACTTCTGGCCGGCGAACGGAGGCCGCGTGCCCGTGGCGAGCGACGGGTCGAAGCCGCGACCCTCGACGGTCACCGAGGTGGTGTCACCACGGGTGATCTCGGTGTCGGAGACGGTGACCGTCGGGGTCTGGGCGAAGGTCACGTCGAAGGGGAGCTGCGGCTTGTTGTCCTGCTTGCCGGCGCAGCCGGTGGAGTAGAAGTGCGCGAGGACGGACGAGCCCGCCTCGTGGGAGGCGAGGGCGTCGAGGAAGTCCGTCGGCCACGCGCCCCACCAGCCGGTGGCGCCGTCCTGCGCCGAGCACGTCCGCGTCTGGGCGGTGGTGCCCGACGGGGCGTCCCACGTGACGCCCTGGTAGTCGGGCGTCACCCGGTAGCCCGTGGACGTCTGGGCGCTCAGGGAGCCGGCGTCGAACGTCGCGATGGTGAGCCGGCCGAAGTCCTTCGCGGGGAAGGCCTCGCCGGTCATGGACTGACCGGCACCGATGGTGAAGCGCATCGTCAGCGTGCCGGAGCCGTCGGGCTCCACGTCGAGCTGCGGGTCGGCGTAGATCTCGTCGGGGGCGCCGTACTGCGCGGGGTAGGCGTTGACGGTGTAGCTGCCGCTCCAGCTCAGCTCCGCCGCGCCCGTGCTGCGGTCGACCGTGCCGTCGCCGCCGGTGAACTGCACGACGTTCGGCGCCTTGCCCGCCTTCGACGTCGGGAACGACGTCGTGGGGACGGGGTCGACGCGGTAGACCTGCTGCGGGGACGTGTTCGGCACGGTGCTGACGTCGCCGGCGAGGTAGCGGGCGTCGCCGGTCGGGTCCTTGAACGTCCAGGGACCGAAGATGCCGTCCTGCGCGTAGCCGCTCAGGCCCCAGGTGAAGGTGGCCTCGCTGACGGTGTCCGACGCGGTCGAGGCGGCGGGTGCCGCTCCGGCCGACGGCGTGACGACCGCGAGGGTCGCCGCCGCGAGGGCGCCGGCGCCGAGGAGCGACACGAGTCGCGTCCTGCGGCGGGTGGGGGTGGTGGACATGGTGTTCCTTTCGGAGGTGGTCAGCCCCGCCGGGGGGCTGCTTCGGGGGAGGGGCGGGACGTGCGGGAGGCCGCGACGCTGCTGCCGGTGACGACGAGCGCGGCGAGGCCCGTCAGCGCGGCGGCGAGCCACCACCAGAGCGCGTCCCTGGAGCGCTCCGACGCGGTGGGCGGCAGCGGCAGCAGGGTGGAGACCGGCCTGGTCTGGACCAGCTCGCCACGGGCGGCGGCGCGGGCCGCGTCGGCCGGTGGGGCCAGGTTCGCGGCGGGCGCGCCGGGTGCGGCCGCGCCGGACCGTCGTCCTGCGGACGACGTCGTGGGGGTGGTGGCGGACGGCCGCGGTGGCTGGACGACCGGGTTCTCGATGGGGTCGAGCGGAGCCGGACCGGGCGTCGGCGGCGGCGTGACGTCGGCGCCGGCCCAGGAGACCGTCATCGGCGACGCCTTCTTGTAGGGGTCGGCCGAGCCGCCGCTGCTGTACCAGTAGGCCGCGGTGCCGGTCGTGCGCTGGAAGTCGACGAACGACTGCGGGAACGAGCCGTACGGGCGCACCTGGGGCACGCCCGTGACCTGGACGCCGTCGTAGGCCGGGGTGGCGGTGAACCCGCCCGCCTCCTCCTGCGCCGACCCGAGGTCGACGCGGCCCAGGTCGGCGACGACGACGCGCTCCGGCGCGACGGGTCCCCACGCCGTCAGGTCCTCCATCGACGAGGCGAACCCGCCGAGCTCGGCCGTCACCTGCCCGACGCCGTCCTCGACCACGAGCTCCGGGTCGCTGAGGTAGAAGAACGCCATGCCGGAGTAGTAGACGACGCTCGCGTCGCCGTCCCAGCTGATCGTCGCGTCGCCAGCGGCGGCGTCGATCGTGCCCTCGCCGCCCGAGAACACCAGCTGGTGGCCCGAGAACCGGCCCCCGCCGATGGCCGCGCCGGTCGCGTCGGTGCGCAGGCCCGCCCAGGTGGCGGGCCGGTACGCGGACCCGTCCCACTTCTCGACCGCGACGTCGCCCGTCCGTGCCGACCAGCCAGACGCCGGCATGATCGTGCCGCCCCGTCCGGGGTCCGGCACCTTGCCGGCCGAGAGGAAGTTGATCGTGCCCGGGGCGAAGGCCCGGTTGTTCGACTCGTCGTTCAGTCCCCAGCGCAGGACGGCGTCGTCGACGGCGCGCGGTCCGGACGCCCCCTGGGCCGAGGGGTCGGGGTCGCCGGTGCCGGGCTGGTCGGCGAGGGCGGCCGACGGTAGCAGCGCCAGCCCGAGCGCCAGGCCGGCGGCGACGAGGTCACGCCAGGGCCGCGGCACGACGCTCCTCCTTCCGACGGGAGGTGACCAGGCGCCGGACGGCGAACACCACGGCACCGACCAGCAGGAGGAGCGCGAGGCCCGCGGCGGCCATCGGCAGCCAGGAGGGCACGCCGCCGGATGTGTCGACGGTCGACGCCGCCGAGGGCGGTGGGGCGGCGACCGGGAAGGAGACGCTGGGGGTCGCCGTGCCGCCGCTGAGTCGCAGCTCGTGGGTGCCCACGCCGACGTCGGCGGGCAGCGCCAGCGCCCCGGCCAGCTGACCGTCGGCGCCTGCGGTGAGCGGACCCACGGCGGCCACGCCGTCGTCGAGGGTGGCGGTCACCTGCTCCCCGGGCCGCAGGCCGGTGGCGCTGAAGGAGAGCACGTGGCCGGCCACGGCCGTCTCGCGGTCCACGGCGAGCACGGGCTTGGTCCGTCGCGTCGCCGTCCTCGCCGCGCTGCCCTCGGCCTCCTTGGCCTCGGCGGTCGGGGCGTCGCCACCGGCCACGGCGGCGCCGTCGCCGTCCGACGACGAGGACGACGACGTGGCGGCGCCTCCACGGGCCGCGGCGGTCAGGTCGGCCACCGACACGGGGGTGAAGGTCTCGTTGCGGGCGTTCTTCACGCCGTGCGCTCCGATCGTGATGATGCCGCACCGGGTCCGGCGGCAGTCGACCGTCGTGACCTTGTTGCTGCGGTCGCGAGCCTTGAACACCGCGCCCGGGACGACGATCCGCGTCGACCACGAGCCGTCGGCGGCCAGCGTGCCGCCGTTCGCGGCGGACGCGGTGTCGCTGCCGGGGAAGGCCACGAACTTCTGGAAGCCCTGGTTGTCCTTCGTCTCGCTGTCGGGGACGTACAGCAGGTTGCGCCCGGTCTGGCCGCCCTGCGACGGACGCCAGGTCCCGGAGACCGTGCCGAAGAAGACGTAGATGCCGCCGTGCCCGTTCTTGATCGACTGGAAGCCCTGGCCGCGCAGGGTGAGGGTCGTGGCGTACGTCGGGTCGACCACGGCCGACCCCTGGGCGTTGGCCACGCCGACGCGGGACTCGGCCGCGGCAGGCGGTGCCGTGACCACGGCGACGAGCCCGGCGAGCGCCAGCGAGAGCGCCACGAGGGCCGCGGTCGTGCGTCGGGGGAGTGCGGCAGGAGCGGGGGACGGTCCGGTCAGCACGGGGCCTCCTGGGGGTCTCGGTGGGGGAGGACGAGCAGCCGACCGTCGAGGTCGACGACCTCGAGCGGGTGCTCGTACACGGTGGAGAGGAGCTCGGCGGTGAGGACGGCGCGCGGTGCCCCGACGGCGCGGACGCGACCGTCGGCGAGGACGCAGACCCGGTCGGCGTGCGCGGCGGCGAGGGTCAGGTCGTGCAGCACGGCCACGACCGCGTGACCGGCAGCGGCCAGCTCGCGGGCCTGGGCCATGACGAGCTCGACGTGGCGGACGTCGAGCGCCGCGGTGGGCTCGTCGAGCAGCACGAGGGCGGTCTCCTGCGCGAGCACGCGTGCCAGCGAGGTGCGAGCGCGCTCACCGCCGGACAGCGTGGGGTAGACGCGCTCGGCGAGGTGTGCGACGTCGCTGCGGCGCAGTGCCGCGGCGACGACGACGTCGTCGCGCTCCTCCTCGGGACGTCCGGCCCACGCCGCCCGGCCCATGCGGACGACGTCGACGACGCGGAACCCGAACGCGAGCCGGTTCTCCTGCGGCAGCACGGCGCGCCGGCGCGCGAGCTCGCCGGCGCGCAGGCTCGCGACGCGGCGGCCGTCGAGCGTCACCGTGCCCCGCTGGGGGACCTGGTCGCCGGAGAGGACGCCGAGGAGCGTGGACTTGCCGGCACCGTTGGGTCCGACGAGCACGAGCAGCTCGCCCAGGCGCACCTCGAGGTCGACGTCGTGCAGGACCGGCGTGCCACCCAGCTCCACGCCGATGCCGGAGGCGACCAGGGGGGCGTTCACGCCCAGCCTCCCGCGGTCCGGCGCGTGCGGCGCAGCAGCCAGAAGAAGAACGGCCCGCCGACCAGCGAGGTCAGCATGCCGATCGGCAGGTCGGCGTAGGCGACGGCGGTACGGGCGAAGAGATCGGCCCAGAGCAGCAGGAGCGCCCCGCCGAGCGCGCTGGCAGGCACGAGCACCCGGTGGCCGGGACCGACGACCATCCGGACCAGGTGGGGCACGACCAGGCCGACGAAGGCGATGATGCCGGCGAAGGAGACGGCGGCCGCGGTGAGCAGGGCGACCAGCACGATCGCCGCCACGCGCACGCGCTCGACGTCGACGCCGACGTGGCGGGCGGCGCGGTCGCCGAGGGCCAGCACGTCGAGGCGCCGCGAGAGCGCCAGCGCGCCCACCAGGCCGATCCCGACGCAGGGGGCCACCACGGCCACGTGCGCCCAGCGGGTGCCGTTGAGGCTGCCGAGCTGCCAGAACACGATCTCCTCGCGCGCCGACGTGTCGCCGAGGAACAGCATGAGCGCCAGGCCCGCGCTGCACACCGCGTTGACGGCGATGCCCGTGAGCACGAGCGTGACCACCTCGGTGCGTCCGTCGGCCCGTGACAGTGCGTAGACCGTGAGGGTGGTGACCAGGCCGCCCACGAACGCGAACGCCGGCACGGTCCACGCGCCGAGCAGGGTCACCTGGAAGACGATGACGAACGCGGCGGCGAGGGCGGCACCCACGGACACGCCGACCACGCCGGGCTCCGCGAGCGGGTTGCCGAAGACGCCCTGCATCAGTGCCCCGGCGGTCGCCAGCGCCGCGCCCACGAGCAGCGCCAGCGCGACCCGCGGGAAGCGGACCTGCCAGAGGGTGTTGTCGCCCTGGGGGTGCGTCGGCAGGGGCAGGACGTCGAGGCCCACGCGGTGCAGCACCGACCCGAGCACCTGGTCGGCCGGGACGTCGAGCTGTCCCTGCCCGGCGGAGACCAGCGTCGACACGACGACACCCACGCCGAGCGCGCCGAGCAGCAGCCCGGCACGGCCGCGGCGCACCGGGGGCAGCGACGGCGCGGGCACCTCGTCGGCCGGCCCGACGTCGGGGAGCCGGTGCCGCCCGGCGACGGCGGTCATCGGCGCTCCCCGGCCGAGGGTGCGGCGGAGCCGGGTGCGTAGACGGCCACCGCGAGCGCCTCCAGCACGGCGGCAGTCCGCGGCCCGTAGCCGAGGATCTGGGCGTCGGACATGTCGACGATCCGACGCTTCTGGCCGGCCGGCGTCTGCGCGAGCGCGGGCAGGCGCTCGAGGAGTCCGTCGACGCCGTCGACGGACTCCAGGCCCTTGGTCATCATGAGGACGACGTCGGGCTGCGCGTCGATGATGCCCTCGTCGGTGACGGGCTTCATGCCGTTCCAGCCGATCTCGCCGGCCACGTCGTAGCCGCCGAGCGCCGTGATGAGGGTGTCGGCGCCCGAGCCCTCGCCGAACATGTAGTAGACGCCGGCCTGGCCGCGCACGTAGAGGAAGACCATGCGGGGCTTGTCCTGCACCCGCTTCGGCGCCACGGCGGCGATCTCGGCCAAGGTCGAGCGGGTCTGCTCCTCCAGGCGGTCCGCCAGCCGGCGCCCGACGTCGGGGACGCCGAGCGCCCGCGCCACCTCCTGGGTGAGGCTCCCGACGTTGTCGACGCTTCGGGTGCTGTCGACGACGACCACGGGGATCCCCGCGTCACGCATCTGCAGCACGACGTCCCACGGTCCGAGCGAGGTGTCGGTGATGATCAGCGTCGGGTCGAGCTCCAGGATCGCCTCGGCGTTGAGGTCGTGCCCGTTGCTGGTGACGAGCGGCAGGTCCTCGGCCTCGTCGAACTGGGTGGAGATGTCGCGTCCGACGAGCGAGTCGCCCAGGCCGAGCTCGTAGACCGTGCGGGAGAGCGTGCCGTAGATGTCGAGGGCGAGCACGCGGCTCGTGTCGGTGACCGTGACGCGCGTGCCCTGGGCGTCGGTGAGGGTGACCGGCAGGGTCTGGGTGGGGGAGTCCGCCACCGGGTCGACCGGCTCGTCGGGCAGTGCCGCGTGCACCGCCCCCTCCCACGAGCGCGGGTCGTCGAGCACCGTCGCCTCGCCGAGCGGGGGCGTCGCGACGTCGTCGCCTGCGTCGTCGTGCCCGCCCGGCCGGAGCCCGCACGACGACAGCAGGAGCGCGACGACGGCGAGCACGAGCAGGCGTCGCCGCGCCGTCGGAGTCCGCGTCAGGGAGGTGGCGGTCGGCTCCGGGGTCGGGGGGGCGGTCGGGTGGGCGGTCGGGTGGGGTTGGGGCACCGGGGGCACACCTCTCGATCGCGCCCGTCTCGAACGTGATGAGGCAAGGCTTGGCTTACTCAGGTTTGCCTCAGCATAGTAAGGCTCACCTCAGCTTGACCAGGGGGGTGCGGGAGCCATCGGCCCGCGCGCCCGGCTGCCGTCCGGGGCCCCCGCGGTGAGAGGATGGAGAGGTGACGCACGTGGTGATCATCGGAGGCGGACCTGGCGGCTACGAGGCGGCACTCGTCGCCGCGCGACTCGGGGCCCAGGTCACCGTGGTGGAGCGCGACGGGCTCGGCGGCTCGACCGTCCTCACCGACTGCGTGCCCAGCAAGACCCTCATCGCGACGTCCGACCTCCTGACCGAGGTCGAGTCGTCCGCCGAGCTCGGCGTCGAGGTGCCCCGCGACGTGCGTGCCGACCTGGCGGCGGTGAACGACCGCGTGCTGCGACTCGCGCTGGCGCAGTCGGCCGACATCGCCGGTCGACTGGACCGCGAGGGCATCGAGGTCGTCCGCGGCACCGCCCGACTGCTCTCGGCCCGCGAGGTCGAGGTCGTCGAGGCCTCCTCGTCGGACCAGGACGCGAGCGGTGCGACCCGGGTCGTCGAGGCCGACGCCGTGATCCTCGCGACGGGCGCGCACCCGCGGGTCAGCCCCGACGCGCTGCCCGACGGCGAGCGCATCCTCACCTGGGAGCAGGTCTACGCCCTGCGCGAGATCCCCGAGCACATGATCGTCGTCGGCTCGGGTGTCACCGGGGCCGAGTTCGCGAGCGCCTACAACGGCCTCGACGCGCACGTCACGCTCGTCTCGAGCCGCGACCGCGTGCTCCCGGGCGAGGACGAGGACGCCGCGGAGCTCATCGAGGACGTCTTCCGCGAGCGCGGCATGACCGTCATGGGCCAGTCGCGCATGGCCTCCGTGCGTCGCGAGGGCGACCAGGTGGTCGTCACGCTGACCGACGGTCGCGAGGTCGTCGGCTCGCACTGCCTGCTCGCGCTCGGCTCCATCCCCAACACCGCCGACCTCGGCCTCGAGGACGTCGGCGTCGCGCTCGACGACGCCGGCTTCGTGCGCGTCGACCGCGTGTCGCGCACGAGCGTGCCGGGGGTCTACGCGGCGGGTGACTGCACGGGCGTGCTCATGCTGGCCTCCGTGGCGGCGCAGCAGGGCCGGATCGCCGTCGCCCACCTGCTCGGCGACGCCGTGCACCCGCTGGACCTGCAGAAGGTCTCCAGCAACATCTTCACGTCCCCGGAGATCGCCACGGTGGGCCTGTCCCAGCGAGCCATCGACGAGGCCGGGCTGCACGTCGACGTCGTCATGCTCCCGCTCGCGACGAACGCCCGCGCCAAGATGCAGGGCGTGCGGCACGGCTTCGTGAAGCTGTTCTCCCGCCGGGGGATGGGCGTGGTCGTCGGCGGCGTCGTCGTCGGTCCGCGGGCCAGCGAGCTCATCCACGCCGTCTCGCTCGCGGTGTCCGCCTCGCTGACCGTCGACCAGGTCGCCGACGCCTTCACCGTGTACCCCTCGATGTCGGGGTCGGTGGCCGAGGCTGCACGCAGTCTGCACCCGCGCTGACCTGCGGAAATGACAGGCGTGTAGTTCGTCGACTCCGGTGGATATCGCGCCGGATGTGTGATGCAGTAGCCCAGCACCATCGTCACATCCGCCCCATGAGTCACAGGATCGGACTTCCCCACATGCGCTTCTGGACCCTGGTCCGGCGAGCCTTCCCGTTCGCCGTCGTCACCGCCGTCGCGGTGTCCGCCCTCATCGCCACGCCCGACACCGCCCCGACCCAGACGTCGCAGGCGGCGGCTCCGCGACCGGCCACGCTGCACGAGCTCGACGTCCCGGCGACGCAGGCCCCTGAGGTCCCCGCGGCCTCCGCGGCACCGGCGGCGACGCCGTCGCCCAGCCCCTCCGCGCCCGAGCGCAGCGAGGTCCGCCAGCAGGCCGTCCCGCCGGCGCCCGAGAAGACTGCGCACGAGAAGGCTGGGCCCGAGAAGGACGGGACCGACGAGGTCGCCACCCTGCCGCGCACGACCGTGCGCCCGTTCTCGATGGTCGGTGTCACCTGGGCGCGCGGCGGCGAGGACTTCGACGTGAAGGTCGCGCTGCGCAAGAACGGCACGTGGGGTGCGTTCCAGACGCTCGACACCGACCGAGACGCCGAGGCCGACGCCGGCCCCGAGGTCGGTCGCGCCGGGACGGACCCGCTGTGGGTCGGGTCCGCCGACGGTGTCGCCGTGCGCGTGACGTCGCCCAGCGGCCAGCGCCCGACGGACCTGAAGGTCGCCACCATCGACCCGGGTCGCGGCAGCGACGTCGCCCCGGCCGCCGCGACCGTCGGGCAGCCGAAGATCATCTCGCGCTCCTCCTGGGGCGCGAAGGGGCCGACGAAGGGCAACGAGTGCTCCGCGCCGGTCTACGGCGCCTCGACGCTGGGTGCGGTCATCCACCACACGGCGGGCAACAACGACTACACGAAGGCCCAGTCGGCCGGCATCGTCCGGGCGACGCAGGCGTACCACACGGGCGCGCGCGGCTGGTGCGACATCGGCTACAACTTCCTGGTCGACAAGTACGGCCAGATCTTCGAGGGGCGTCGCGGCGGCATCGCCAAGCAGGTCCGTGCCGCCCACTCCGGCAACGGTCCGGTCAACGAGCGCACGGTGGGCATCTCGATGATGGGCACCTACGCCAAGGTCGCGCCGACCGCCGCCACGAAGAAGGCCGTCGCCGACCTCGTCGCGTGGCGCTTCTCGCTGGCCAAGCTCAAGGCCACGGGCACCTACACGCTCGGCGGCCTGCGGCTGAACCGCATCGTCGGCCACCGCGACGTCCTGTCGACCGAGTGCCCCGGTGCCGCCGCCTACGCCTGGGTGACGTCGTCCGGCTCCACCGGTCTGCGCCAGGAGGTGGCCCGACGTCTCGCCGGGTCGTCGTCGACGCCGAGCACCCCGACGCCGCCCACGACCACGCCGACGTCGGGCAAGGACATCAAGTCCCTCGCCGCCGCGATCGGCAGCGAGAAGCTGGGCAAGCTCGTGCGCAAGGAGTGGGGCAACTCGGTCCAGCGCCGGGCGATCTACCAGAACATGGACCTGCTCTGGACGAAGGCCGCCGGTGCGTTCTCGGTGACCAGCGTCGTGCGCCGCGAGTGGCACCGCACGGGCGAGCAGGGCGGACGCCTCGGCTTCCCGATCAGCAGCCGCAGCAGCACCGGTGACGCCAACGTCAAGTACCAGCGCTTCCAGAAGGGCAGCGTCTACATCGTCGGCACCGGCTCGGCGACGAAGGCGTACGCCATCTACGGCCCGATCTTCGAGTCCTACAAGACCGTCAAGGGCACCTCGGGCCCGCTCGGCGCCCCGACCTCGACCGTGCTCCGCGACCGCACCGGCTACCAGCGGGTGACGTTCGCGAAGGGGTACATGGAGTACTCGGAGGGCTCGCGCGCCGTGAGCACCTGGTACAAGAACGGCTCGAGCCCGGACCAGCTGACCGTGCCGAGCGACCGGTCGGTCGTCATCAACGGACGCGGCTTCGGCCACGGGATCGGCATGAGCCAGTACGGCGCCCAGGGCGCGGCGCGTCAGGGCAAGACGTTCCAGCAGATCCTCGCGTCCTACTACCCGGGCACGTCCGTGGCGCAGCGCAGCGGCTCGATCCGCGTGCTCGTGGGCGACGCGACGTCGTCGACGGTCACGGTTCGCGCGCGGTCCGGGCTGGTCTTCCGGACGCTGGCCTCCAGCAGTGGTACGACGCTGCCGACGTCGTCGTCGGGCACGCCGATCACCAACTGGCGCATCCGCGTCAGCACGGCCGACGCGACGAAGTCGGTGCTCGAGTACCGGGCAGGGTCGCGCTGGCGGGTCTTCCGCGACCGGATCTGGCGCGGGTCCGCGCAGTTCCAGGCGACGTCGCTCGGACTCGTCCTGCCGAACGGCTCGGTGCGCGAGTACCGCACGGCGATCCCGCTCGACGACTACACGCGCGGGGTCGTGGCCTCGGAGATGCCGTCGAGCTGGCAGCAGGAGGCCCTGAAGGCGCAGGCCGTCGCCGCGCGGACCTACGCGGTGCGCACGCTCATGCCGTCGCGCTACTACGACGTGTGCGACACGACCTCCTGCCAGGTGTTCAAGGGCCTGAGCGGGGAGACCGCCAACACCGACAAGGCGGTCGCGGCGACGCGTGGCTCGATCCTCACCTACCAGGGCAAGCCGGCGCTGACGCAGTACTCGTCCTCCTCGGGCGGCGCGTCGGCACCCGGCAGCGCGCCGTACCTGAAGGCGCACCTGGACCCCTTCGACGGCTGGTCGGGCAACACGAACCGGTCGTGGCGGGGCGTGGTGAAGGCCTCGACCATCGAGCGGGCGTTCCCGAAGGTCGGCACGCTGCGCAGCCTGACGGTCACGCAGCGCGACGGGACGGGCGACTGGAAGGGTCGGGTCGTCTCGATCCGGCTCACGGGCTCGAAGGGCACGCAGACGGTCTCCGGACCCGACCTGCGCTTCGCGCTCGGCCTGAAGTCGCACTACTTCCGGCTTGGCTGAGCCCGGCTGCCCTGCCGTCGTCGCCTGCGGGTGACGACGGCAGGGCACCGGCTCCGGGACGTCGGAGCGGGTCGACGATACTGCTCTCGTGGCGGTGCTCGTGTTCACGGTCCTGGCCGTGGCGCTGCGTCGGGCGACCGCGACCCTCGCGCCGCGGCTCGCGCGCCCGTCGGCGGTGCTCGGCGGCCTGGTGCTCACGGCGGTGGCCCTGGTGCTCACCGACGCGCTCGTGCCCGGCGACGGCTTCGACCTGCACGGCCCGGTGGCCTGGGTCGTGACGGTGCTGCTGGTGTGGGCCGCCGGCGTGGCGTACGGCGAGGTGGACACCCAGGCTCCGGCCGAGGTCCCGCCCGTCGCCTCCTGACGGCCGGCAGGACTACTCCGGCGGGAGTGCGCGGCGGAATGACACAGCGCCGGTGACCCGCCCGTAGGGGCAGGCCACCGGCGCCGGGTGGTGGTGCGGTGCTACTCGGCGGCGGGTGCGTCGGCGATGGTGGCGACGACCTCGCCGGCGCCGATGGTGGCGCCGATCTCGGCGGACAGGCCGGTGACGGTGCCGGCCTTGTGCGCGGTGATGGGCTGCTCCATCTTCATGGCCTCGATGACGAGGATCGTGTCGCCGGCGGCGACCTCCTGGCCCTCCTCGACGGAGACCTTGACGACGGTGCCCTGCATGGGCGAGGTGAGCGAGTCGCCGGAGACGGCGGCACCGGCAGCCTTGCCGCCCGCGCGCTTCGGCTTCTTGGCGCCGCCCGCGGCACCGGAGGCGGCGACGGCACCGAGGCCGCCGGGGAGGACGACCTCGACGCGCTTGCCGGCGACCTCGACGACGACGCGCTCGCGCTCGCCAGGCTCGGCGGTCTCGGACGGGCCGCTGTAGGGCTCGAGCTGGTTGTCGTAGTCGGTCTCGATCCACGTGGTGTACACGTCGAAGGAGCCGGGGGTGCCGTCGGGCTGGGTGGCGTTGTAGGCCGGGTTGTCGAGCACGTCGCGGTGGAAGGGGATGACGGTCGGCATGCCCTCGACGACGAACTCATCGAGCGCGCGGCGCGAGCGCTCGATCGCCTGCTCGCGGGTGCGGCCGGTGACGATGAGCTTGGCGACGAGCGAGTCGAAGGCGCCGGGGACGGTCTGGCCCTCCTCGTAGCCGCCGTCGAGGCGGACGCCGGGGCCCGACGGGGGAGCCCACTTCGTGAGGGTGCCGGGGGCGGGCAGGAACCCGCGGCCGCCGTCCTCGGCGTTGATGCGGAACTCGATGGAGTGCCCGATGATCTCGGGGTCGCCGTAGCCGAGCTCCTCGCCGGCGGCGACGCGGAACATCTCGCGGACGAGGTCGATGCCGGTGACCTCCTCGGAGACGCAGTGCTCGACCTGGAGACGGGTGTTGACCTCGAGGAAGCTGATGGTGCCGTCGCGGGCGACGAGGAACTCGCAGGTGCCGGCGCCGTAGTAGCCGGCCTCCTTCAGGATGGCCTTCGAGGAGTCGTAGAGGCGCTTCAGCTGGTCGTCGGACAGGAACGGCGCGGGCGCCTCCTCGACGAGCTTCTGGTGGCGGCGCTGCAGCGAGCAGTCGCGCGTGGAGACCACGACGACGTTGCCGTGCTGGTCGGCGATGCACTGGGTCTCGACGTGGCGCGGCTTGTCGAGGAACTTCTCGACGAGACACTCGCCGCGGCCGAAGGCGGCGACCGCCTCGCGGGTGGCCGACTCGAAGAGCTCGGGGATCTCCTCGATCGTGCGGGCGACCTTGAGGCCGCGTCCGCCGCCGCCGAAGACGGCCTTGATCGCGACGGGCAGGCCGTGCTCCTCGGCGAAGGCGATGATCTCGTCGGCGTCCTTCGCGGGCTCCTTGGTGCCGGGTGCGAGCGGTGCGTTGGCGCGCTCGGCGATCTGCTTGGCCTTGGCCTTGTCGCCGAGGGCGTCGATGGCCGAGGGCGGCGGGCCGATCCAGACGAGGTCGGCGTCGATGACGGCCTGGGCGAAGTCGGCGTTCTCGGCGAGGAAGCCGTAGCCGGGGTGGACGCTGTCGGCGCCGGAGCGCTTCGCGACGGCGATGATCTTCTCGATCGAGAGGTAGGAGTCGCCCGGGGTCGCGCCCTCGAGCGAGTAGGCCTCGTCGGCCATGCGCACGTAGATCGCGTCGCGGTCGGGCTCGGCGTAGACGGCGACGCTGCCGATGCCGGCGTCCTTGCAGGCTCGGATGACGCGGACCGCGATCTCGCCACGGTTGGCGATCAGGACCTTCTGCAGGGGCTTGCTCACGAACACTCTCCTCGGGATGGACAGGCTGGGCGGGGGGCCGCACCGCGTGCTGAGTCTAGGGGGAGTGGGCGGTCGTGGCCGGATGAGGTACGTCACGCCGGTCGCGCGTCCCCTCTCGTACAGGTTAACGACCGTTAACCCGCGGTGCTAGGCTCGCGCCATGGTCGCTGCATCGATGACAGGTCTCTCCCGCGAGCACGAGGACTTCCGCCGCACCGTCCGGGAGTTCGCGGAGGCCGAGATCGCGCCCCACGTGGCGCAGTGGGACCGCGACCACCACTTCCCGGTCGACGTCGTGCGCGCGATGGGCGACCTCGGGCTGTTCGGCCTCACGGCCCCGGAGGCCGTCGGCGGCGCCGACGGCGACTTCACGAGCCTGTGCGTCGCGATCGAGGAGCTGGGTCGGGTCGACCAGTCCCTGGGCATCACCCTGCAGGCGGGGGTCGGTCTCGGCATCAACCCGATCGTCGCCTACGGCACGCCCGAGCAGCAGGAGCGCTGGCTGCCCGACCTGGTGGCCGGGCGCACGCTCGCCGGCTTCGGGCTGACCGAGCCCGGCGCGGGCTCCGACGCCGGCGCCACCCGCACGCGGGCCGTGCTCGACGGCGACACCTGGGTGGTCGACGGCGCGAAGCAGTTCATCACCAACTCCGGCAACGAGCTGACGTCCGTCGTCACGGTCACCGCACGTACGGGGGAGCGTCCCGACGGACGGCCCGAGATCTCGGCGATCATGCTCCCGGCCGGGACGCCGGGCTTCGTCGCCGAGCCGGCCTACGACAAGCTCGGCTGGCACATCTCCGACACCCACCCGCTGACGTTCACCGGGGCCCGCGTGCCGGCCGACCACCTGCTGGGGGAGCGCGGACGCGGCTACGCGCAGTTCCTGGCCACCCTCGACGACGGACGCATCGCGATCTCCGCGCTGTCGGTCGGCTGCTTGCAGGCCTGCCTCGACCTGTGCGTGCAGTACGCGGGCGAGCGGCAGACGTTCGGCGTCCCGATCGGGGCGAAGCAGGGCGTCGCGTTCCAGGTGGCCGACCTCGCCGTGCTGCTGGAGGGGGCGCGCGCCCTCACCTACCGGGCGGCCGGCCTCAAGGACGCCGGGGCGCCGTACGCGGTGGTCAAGCAGGCCGCCTCCGTGGCGAAGCTGTACTCGACGGAGGCGGCGGTCACGGGCACGCGGATCGCCACGCAGGTCTTCGGCGGGTACGGGTTCATGGAGGAGTACCCGGTGGCGCGCTTCTACCGCGACGCCAAGATCCTGGAGATCGGCGAGGGCACGAGCGAGGTGCAGCGCATGCTCATCGCGCGCGGTCTGGGCCTGCCCGTCGAATGACGGCGGGCTGCGGCGGCGTCAGAGGGTGACGAGCGCGCGGCACGGCAGCGGCACGTGCCGCACCTGGTCGCCGAAGTCGACCTGCGCCGAGCGGGTGCCCTGGAGGCTGACGATGCGGCCCAGGCCCCAGGTGTCGTGGCTGACGCGCGCGTCGACCTCGTAGACCTCGTCCGGCACCTCGACGGGACGCTCGAAGGGGCTGGACGCATGGTGGCGGCGCGAGGTGGGCATCACCCATGGTCCCACGTGCGCGGGCCGTCGAGGGCCGGATCGCGCCACCTGGTCAGGCCGGGGGACGGTTCCAGAGGTCGGTCCAGACGACGTCGAGGTCGGCGACGAGGTCGCGCAGCAGCGGCAGGCTGATCCCGACGACGCAGTGGTGGTCGCCCTCGATGCCGCGGATGAAGGCCCCGCCGAGGCCGTCGATGGTGAAGGCGCCGGCGACGTGGAGAGGCTCCCCGGTGGCCACGTAGGCGTCGATCTCGGCGTCGCTGACGTCGGCGAAGTGCACGACGGTCGACGCGCTGTCGACGACCTCGCGCCCGCCGCGGCGCACGCAGTGCCCGGTGTGCAGCACGCCCGACCGCCCGCGCAGGCGCCGCCAGCGGGCCCGCGCGGTGTCGGCGTCGCCCGGCTTGCCCAGGATCTCGCCCTCGAAGGCCAGCACGGAGTCGCAGCCCACGACGAGCGCGTCGGGGTCGTCGACGCCGGACGCGACCGCACGGCACTTCAGCTGGGCGAGCGCGGCCGCGAGGTTGGCGGCGTCGTGGGTGGTCACCTGCGACTCGTCGACCCCGGAGACCACCACCTCCGGCTCGATGCCCGCCGCCCGCAGCGTCGCGAGCCGGGCGGGGGACTGGGAGGCCAGGACCATGCGCACCATGCGCCCATCGTGGCAGGTCACGCTCCCGTCCCGAGCGGTGACTTCTCCACCGAATGCGTCCCTCCGGCGACGAGCGGTGCGTCCTCCACCGTCACAGCGCTGGGACGGTGGAGGGGACACCTCTCGGCCGGCTTCGGTGGAGAAGTCACCGCTCCTGGGGGAGCAAGCCGTACGTCGCGGGCTCCGCGCACAGGTCCGGGTGGGCGAGCACGGCGTCGACGAGCCCGGGGGACCCGCCCACGGTGAACCACGACGGGTCGACGTCGGAGGCGATGCACCAGGCGTGGTCGGCGGGCCAGGTGAGCGACGCCTGCGGCAGGTCGGCGGGCCAGCCCGGTCGTGGTGGTCGGGCGCCCCAGACGCCGACGTCGGAGCGGTCGAAGGCCGGCGCGACCTCCAGCGGAGGCGGCTGGCGGAACAGCCGACCGAACAGGCGGTGCGGGTCCATCTCGGCGTAGACCCTTCCGCCGCCCTCCAGCTCGCCCCAGCCCTCCCACAGGGCGAACCAGCACCGCTCCGGGGTGGTGGTGTGCTCGGCGGCGAGGCGGGTCACGAGCGCCACGACGTCCGGGTCGGGACGGTAGGGGTCGGCGTCCTCGCCGTCGAAGTGGACCGTGGCGTACGCGGGGAGGCCCGGCGCGCCCTGGGTGGCCAGCGCCGCCCAGGGCGCGTCGGCGCGCACGACCCAGTCCGCCACGGACAGGTCGGTCTCGTGGCGCAGGGTCATGCGACGGCCGTCAGGCCCAGGCGGAGCGACGCCAGGCGTCGGGCCCCACGCGCAGCGGCGTGCGCGCCGCGCGAGAGGGGTGGCCCCACTCGCTGCGCGGCTTCGGGCCAGCGGCATTCGCGGCCGCGTGGGCCGCGGCCGCGTTGCGCGCCGCGACGACCGCCACCAGGGCGGCGAGCTCCTCGGGCGTCAGGTCGCCGCGGACCACCCGCAGCACCGGCGTGACCGGTGCCGCGGTGGTCTCGGTCCCCTCGTCCTGGGGGGTCGTCTCGCCGGCCATCACAGCGGGATGTTCCCGTGCTTCTTGGGCGGCAGCGTCTCGCGCTTGGTGCGCAGCAGACGCAGGGCCTTCACGACCTCCGCGCGGGTCTGCGAGGGCTCGATGACGCCGTCGATGTAGCCGCGCTCGGCCGCCACGTACGGGTTGCAGAGCGTGTCCTCGTACTCGGTCATCAGCTCGGCGCGCTTGGCCTCGGGGTCGTCGGCTGCCGCCACCTCGCGGCGGTACAGGATGTTGACCGCGCCCGAGGCGCCGACGACGGCGATCTGGCCGGTGGGCCACGACAGGTTGACGTCGGCGCCGAGGTGCTTGGAGCCCATGACGTCGTAGGCGCCGCCGTAGGCCTTGCGCGTGATGATCGTGACGAGCGGGACGGTGGCCTCCGCGTAGGCGTAGATGAGCTTCGCGCCGCGGCGGATGATGCCGTTCCACTCCTGCTCCGTGCCGGGCAGGAAGCCGGGCACGTCGACGAACGTCAGCACCGGGATGTTGAAGGCGTCGCACGTGCGCACGAAGCGCGCGGCCTTCTCGGACGCGTCGATGTCGAGGCAGCCGGCGAGCTGCATGGGCTGGTTGCCCACGACGCCGACGGCGCGGCCCTCGACCCGGCCGTAGCCGATGACGAGGTTGGGGGCGAAGAGCGGCTGGACCTCGAGGAAGTCGCCGTCGTCGAGGACGGCTTCCATGACGGTGCGGATGTCGTACGGCTGGTTGGCCGAGTCGGGGATGAGCGTGTCGAGCGCCAGGTCGGTCTCGGTCGGCTCGAGGTCGGCGACCTCGTCGTAGACGGGCGCCTCCTCCATGTTGTTCTGCGGGAGGAAGGAGATGAGCGCCTTCACGTACTCGATCGCGTCCTCCTCGTCGGAGGCGAGGTAGTGGGCGTTGCCGCTGCGTGTGTTGTGGGTGCGCGCGCCGCCCAGCTCCTCCATCGTGACGTCCTCGCCGGTGACCGTCTTGATGATGTCCGGGCCGGTGATGAACATGTTCGACTTCTCATCGACCATGATCGTGAAGTCGGTGACGGCGGGGGAGTACACGTGGCCGCCGGCGCACGTGCCCATGATCATCGAGATCTGGGGGATGACGCCCGAGGCGTGCACGTTGCGCGTGAAGATCTCGCCGTAGAGGCCGAGCGAGACGACGCCCTCCTGGATGCGAGCGCCGGCACCCTCGTTGATGCCGATGATCGGGCAGCCCGTCTTGATGGCGAGGTCCATGACCTTCGTGATCTTCTCGCCGTACACCTCGCCGAGGCTGCCGCCGAAGATCGAGAAGTCCTGGCTGAAGACGCACACCTGGCGGCCGTCGATCGTGCCATAGCCGGTGATGACGCCGTCGCCGAGCGGACGGTTCTTCTCCAGGCCGAACTTGGTGGAACGGTGACGCGCGAGGGCGTCGAGCTCGACGAACGAGCCCTCGTCGAAGAGCTGCTCGATGCGCTCGCGCGCGCTCTGACGACCCTTGGCGTGCTGCTTCTCCGCAGCCCGCTCGGCGACCTCGACGGTGGCCTCGTGACGGCGTCGCCGGAAGTCCTCCAGCTTGCCCGCGGTCGTGTGCAGCTCCGGACGCTCTTCGATCTCTGCTTCGCTCACGAGGGTCAGAGTAGCGAGGGACGGGCTTCTGCGTTGTGTGAGGCTTGCCGCATGGACGCCTCGACCTCCGCCCCGCCTCCTGCCTCGGCCGGCGGCACCCCGACCCCCGACCGGCCCCTGCTCGACGTCGAGGAGCTGCGGCGTGCGCTGCTCGTCGGCGGCGGGCTGTGGACCGCGGTCGAGGTGTCGAGCACCACCGCGAGCACCAACGCCGACGTCGTCGCCGCCGTCGCCGAGGGTGCGCCCGAGGGTCTCGTCGTCACCACGGAGCACCAGACGGCCGGGCGCGGTCGGCTCGACCGACGCTGGGAGGCGCCCCCGCGCTCGGGCCTGGTGGTCTCCGTCCTGCTGCGCCCCGACGCCGTGGCGCTGCCGCAGTGGACGTGGCTGCCGCTGCTCGCGGGCATCGCCGTCGACCTCACGGCCCGCGACTGCGGGGTCGCGTCGGGGCTGAAGTGGCCCAACGACGTGCTCGTCGACGGGCGCAAGCTCTGCGGGATCCTCGTCGAGCGGGCGGAGGGGCCCGCCGGCGCCGCCGCCGTGCTCGGCATCGGAATCAACCTGACCCTGACGCGGGAGGAGCTGCCCGTGCCGACGGCCACGTCCTTCGCGCTCGCGGGCGCGGCCACCACCGACCGCGGCGTGGTGCTGCAGATCCTGCTCGGCCACCTGGAGCGTCTCTACCGGCGGTGGGTCGCCGGTGCCGGCGACCCGACCCTGCTGCGCGCTGACTACCTCGAGCGCTGCGTCACGCTCGGCTCCATCGTCCAGGTGGACCTGCCCGACGGGTCCGTGCTGCGGGGACGAGCCGACGACGTCGACCCCCTGGGTCGTCTGGTGGTCGCCGGACGTGCGATCAGCGCCGGCGACGTCACGCACGTGCGGCCCGCGCCCTGAGCGGCCGGAGACCCGCCCGTCAGGAGCCGTGATCCCTCCCGGTGCCCGGGCCCGCCGTGGGAGGATTCGGGCATGGCGCTCTCCCGCAAGTTCATGATGGACGGCGAACAGGTCGTCACCACGACGCGCACCCACGTCAAGGTCCTGTTCGTCCCGCTGGTCATCCTGCTCGCCGTCGCGTTCGCGGGCAGCTTCCTCGCGGCCAGGGCGGGCGGCTCCGGCGACGGCTACGTCCGGTGGGCCGTCGTGGCGATCGCGGTCGTCGTCGTGCTGTGGGGGAGCGTGCTGCCGTTCCTGCGCTGGCTGTCGTGGACCTACAGCCTCACCACGCAGCGCCTCGTCGAGCAGAAGGGCATCCTCACCCGTGAGGGTCGGGTCATCCCGCTCAGCCGGATCAACGACGTCTCCTACGAGAAGAACCTCAACGACCGGATCCTCGGCTGCGGCACGCTCATCATCCACAACGCGAGCGAGGAGGCCGGCCTCGAGCTGCGCGACATCCCGCACGTCGAGTCCTTCCACCGCCAGGTCAGCGACCTCGTGTTCGCCGCGCACCGGGGGAGCGATGAGTCGGTCTGACCTGCGTGACGAGCTCGCCCGGCTGATCCTCCACGAGGGGATGGACCTCACCGGCGAGCAGGTCGCCGAGCAGGCGGGGCTCGACCTCGACCGCGCCGAGCGGCTCTGGCGCTCGCTCGGCTTCGCCGACAGCGGCGACGTCCCCGCCTACGGCGAGCACGACGTCGCGGCCGCGCGCCTCGTCGCCGCCGCGTTCGACGAGGGGTTGCTCGAGGAGCGCACCATCTTCCGCATGACGCGAGCGCTCGGCCAGACGCTCGCCCGACTCGCGGACTGGGAGGTGCAGACGATCGTCGACCAGGTCGAGGCCGACGTCGACGCCGGTCGCGCGAGCAGCCGGCTCGAGAGCGCGGTCGCGATCGCCGAGCACGTCGCCCCCGGCTTCGACCGGCTGCTGCTCTACGCGTGGCGGCGCCACCTCGCGGCGGCCGCCGGCCGGCTCGAGGCGCTCGGCGCGGTCGACGCGGAGCTGCTGTCGACCACCATGAGCATCGGCTTCGCCGACCTCTCCCGGTTCACGGCCATGACCAACACGCTGAGCGACGTGCGCCTCGGTGAACTGGTCGAGAACTTCGAGACCCGGTGCACCGACGTCGTCACGTCGCGGGACGGTCGTGTCATCAAGGCGCTCGGCGACGCCGTCCTCTTCGTCAACCCCGACCCGCGCGAGGCGACGCTCACCGCCCTGGAGCTGGTGGCGAACATCGGGTCGCGCGACGACCTGCCCGACGTCCGGGTGGGCCTCGCGACCGGCTCGGTCATCAGCCGCCTGGGCGACGTGTTCGGCCCGCCCGTCAACCTCGCTGCGCGGCTGTCGCACGTCGCGCGAAGCAACCGGGTCCTCGTCGACGACGCCACGGCGGCCGACCTGACCGACGAGGAGTTCGAGATGCGGACCCTGCCGCCACGGCCGCTGCGCGGGTTCGGGAACGTCTCGCCGATCACCGTCAGCCGGCGTCGCGCGTTCCGGCCCCGCACCGTCAGGCGCTGGTAGGACCGCGTCCGACGGTCGATATCCTGCGGGCATGTCGCTGACACCGCACCTCGCCGTCGTCGGGGGCGGCCAGCTCGCCCGCATGATGCAGGTCCCGGCCGTCGCGCTGGGCCTGCGGATCCGGCTGCTGGCCGAGGGCCCCGACGTCTCCGCAGCCCAGGTGGTGCCCGACCACCTCGTCGGCGACCACACCGACCTCGACGACCTGCGCGCCGTCTGCGCGGGCAGCCCGGTCGTCACGTTCGACCACGAGCACGTCCCGCCGGAGCACCTGCGGGCGCTCGAGGCCGAAGGTCACGCGCCGCGGCCCGGGCCCGACGCCCTGCTCTACGCGCAGGACAAGGGCGAGATGCGCGTGCGGCTGAGCGTCCTCGGGCTGCCGTGCCCGCTCTTCCTGCTCCTCCCCGGCGACGTCGAGGAGGCCCTCGAGGAGCTCGCGGACTTCGGCTACCCGGCCGTGCTGAAGACGACCCGCGGCGGGTACGACGGCAAGGGCGTGTGGGTGGTGCGCAGCGCCGACGACGCGGCCGAGGTCCTCGCCACGGCGTTCGCCGAGGGACGGGAGATCCTGGCCGAGGAGCTCGTCGACTTCCGCCGCGAGCTCAGCGCCCAGGTGGCCCGCACCCCGTCGGGTGACGTCGTCGCCTACCCCGTCGTGCAGTCGACCCAGGTCGACGGCATCTGCAAGGAGGTCGTCGCACCGGCGCCCGACCTCGATCCCGCGCTCGCGCAGGAGGCCACCGACGTCGCCGTCCGCGTGGCGGAGCAGCTCGGCGTCACGGGCATGCTCGCCGTCGAGCTGTTCGAGACCGCCGACGGACGCGTGCTCGTCAACGAGCTGGCGATGCGTCCGCACAACACCGGCCACTGGAGCATGGACGGTGCCGCCACGAGCCAGTTCGAGAACCACCTGCGGGCCGTGCTCGACCTGCCCCTCGGCCCCACGACCCCGCACCACGCGTGGACGGTCATGGTCAACGTGCTCGGCGGCGCCGTGCAGGACCTCGAGGCCCAGGAGGCCGTCGTGCTCAGCGCCGTCCCGCACGCCAAGGTGCATCTCTACGGCAAGGGTGTGAAGCCCGGGCGCAAGGTCGGGCACGTCACCGTCACCGGCGACGACCTCGACACCGTCCTCGCCGACGCCCGCCGCGCCGGCGCCCTCCTCCAGGACGGCTGAGTCCTTCGGTCCGGCTGCCGCAGGGGGTCTGGGTTTGCTGATGCGCAGCCTGCCGAGGCTTGTGGTTGCTGGTGCGCTGCCTCGGCTGGTGCTGGAGTCGGTTTCCGAAAGGGCCTCGACCGGCAGCGGGCCTGGGGGCGGCTTCGGGTCTCGGGGGCTGGTCTGAGCTTGCCCTCGACGCAAGGTTCTTCGTTTCTGCGTTCTTGACCCACCGTTCTGCGTTCGCGCGTCCTATCGGTGGATCTGCAACCGCAGGAGCCGTTCTGCGGTTGAAGATCCACCGAGCCTTTCGACGCCGAAGGTCGAACGCTTCTGCGTTCACGACGGGATCCCGTAACAAACGCAGCATCCTCGAACCCCAGTGCACGAACGCAGCATCGTGGGTCCACCCCGTGCCCAACCCACAGCCCGAGACCCCAGACCAGCGCCGCCGCCAGCCGCCCGGTCGAGGCCCTTTCGGAAACCAGACACAGCGAAGGCCGAGGCAGCGCACCAGCGAGCCCGGACTCCCTGCGGCAGCGCAGCAGCAGGTCCAGACCCCCTGCGGCAGCGCACCAGCAAGCCCGGACCCCCTGCGGCAGCGCACCAGCAGGTCCAGACCCCCTGCGGCAGCGCAGCAGCAAGTCCAGGCCCCCTGCGGCCGCGCAGCACCGAGCCCAGGCCCCCTGCGGCAGTGCAGCAGCAGGACGAGACCGACGGACCACGCACCGCCGGCCCCGTTCGGTGGAGAAGTCACCGCGTGGGGGGAGGAGGCCCGGCGGTAGGGTCGGCGCCATGAGCGCTCAGCCCCGCGTGGGCATCGTCATGGGGTCGGACTCGGACTGGCCGGTCATGGAGGCCGCAGCCCTCGCCTGCCAGGAGATGGGGATCGCCTACGAGGCCGACGTGGTCTCGGCGCACCGCATGCCCGACGAGATGCTGGCCTACGGGCGCGACGCCCACACCCGGGGCCTCGAGGTGATCGTGGCCGGTGCCGGCGGTGCCGCGCACCTGCCCGGCATGCTGGCCGCGGTCACGCCGCTGCCCGTCATCGGCGTCCCGGTGCCGTTGCGCTACCTCGACGGCATGGACTCGCTGCTGTCGATCGTCCAGATGCCCGCCGGCGTGCCCGTCGCGACCGTCTCGATCGGCAACGCCCGCAACGCGGGCCTGCTGGCCGCACGTATCCTCGCGGTCGGCGACCCCGAGCTCACGCAGCGCGTGCTCGACTTCCAGGACGCCCTCGCGGAGGCCGCGCGCGCCAAGGGTGCCGCCATCCGCGACCGCTGACCCGGCTCGTCCCCCCGTCTCGTCACGAGACGTGAGGACTGCCGGAGGAGCTCAGGCCTGGGCGAGGCCCAGCGAGCGGTCCGTCCAGGTCTTCAGGTCCGAGTAGAGCGTCGGGTTGTCGCCCAGCGACACCCCGTACGACGGCACGATCTCCTTGAGCTGCGGGCGCCAGCCGTCGATCTGGCCCGGGAAGCAGCGCTCGAGCACGTCGAGCATGGCCGCGACGGCGGTCGACGCGCCGGGCGAGGCACCCAGCAGACCCGCGATGGTGCCGTCGGAGGCGTTGACGACCGTCGTGCCGAACTCGAGCGAGCCGCCGAAGCGACCCTTCTTGCGGACCACCTGCACGCGCTGGCCGGCCGTGATCAGCTCCCAGTCGCCCTCCTCGGCGAGCGGGGCGAAGACCTGCAGGTCCTGGACCTTGCGACCGCGCGACTTCGCGAGCTCGAGCACCAGGTACTTGATGAGGCCCCACGACGTCACGCCGACGGCGGCCATGGGCATCAGGTTGTGCGGACGCACCGACAGCGGGAGGTCGGTGAAGGACCCCTCCTTCAGGAACTTGGGCGTCCAGCCGGCGTACGGGCCGAACAACAGCGAGCGCTGCCCGCCGATCACGCGCGTGTCGAGGTGCGGCACCGACATCGGCGGCGCGCCGACGGCGGCCATGCCGTAGACCTTCGCCTCGTGCTTGGCGGTGACCGTCTCGTCGAGGCAGCGGATGAACTCGCCGCTGACGGGGAAGCCAGCGAAGCCCTTGATCTCCTCGATGCCCGCCTTCTGCAGCAACTGGATCGCGCCACCGCCGGCGCCGACGAAGACGAACTTCGCCGAGATCCAGATCGTGCGGCCGCCGTCGAGGTCCTTGACCTTGACGCGCCACGTGCCGTCGGTGTCGCGCTTGAGGCCCTTGACCTGGTGGCGGTAGCGGATGTCCGCGCCCTGGCTCGACAGGTTCCCGAGCAGCTGCGCGGTGAGCGAGCCGAAGTCGACGTCGGTGCCGTGGTCGGTCCAGCTGACCGCGACGTCCTCGGACGGGTCGCGACCCTCGGCCATCAGCGGGAGGCGGCGGGCGAACTCATCGTGGTCGTGCACCCACTCCAGCCCCGCGAAGAGCGGGTGGCCGGCGAGTGCGTCGTAGCGCTTGCGCAGGTAGTCGACGTTCTCCGTGCCGCGCACGAAGCTGACGTGGGGGACGGGGTTGATGAACGACGACGGGTCCTTGAGCAGCCCGTTGTCGACCCCGTGGGCCCAGAACTGGCGCGAGAGCTGGAACTGCTCGTTGACCGTGATGGCCTTGGAGACGTCGACGCCGCCGTCGGCGGTCTTCGGCGTGTAGTTGAGCTCGCAGAGCGCGGAGTGGCCGGTGCCGGCGTTGTTCCACGGGCCGGAGCTCTCCAGGCCGGGCTGGTCCAGCCGCTCCAGCAGCGTCATCGACCAGTCGGGCTGCAGCGACTTCAGCAGCGAGCCGAGCGTGGCGCTCATGATCCCGGCGCCCACGAGGAGCACGTCGGTCGTGATGCGCTCGGGGGTGGCGGACGGGCGGGTGGCGGGGGTGGGCGAGTTCAACGCAAGGTCTCCTGGTGTCAGGGGCACCGACGTGGTCGACGTCTGCAGCGCCTTCCAGGGTCTCTCGTACCGGGGGTACGGGGCGAGTCGAAACGGTGTGACATGGTCGTGATCGGGTGTGATCTTCGTCGCTCCCGCGGTCCGCGTGGTGCGGCGGAGGTGTCAGTAGAGCTGCGCCTGGTAGCCGGGACCCTCGTAGTAGGCGCGGACCTCCTCGAGCGTCTGGTCCGAGCGCTCGAGCGCGTGCGCGATCTCCGAGCGCGACGGCACGGCGTCGGGGTGCCAGGTGTCCGGCTCCCAGAGGTGGGAGCGCAGGAACGCCTTCGAGCAGTGGAAGAACACCTGCTCGACGCTGACCTCGCAGACCAGCACCGGCCGGTGCCCGCGCACGACGAGGGCGTCGACGTAGGCCGGCGGGTCGTCGTCGGTGCGCAGCAGCCGGGCGGTGCCGTTGACGCGCAGCGTGTCGCCGCGTCCCGGCACGACCGACAGCAGCCCGACGTGCGGGTTCGCGAGCACGTTCACGTACCCGTCGGCCCGGCGGTTCCCAGGTCGCTCCGCGATCGCCAGGGTGTGCTTGTCGACGACGTGCACCAGCGACCCGGCGGGGTCGCCCTTGGGCGAGACGTCGCAGGTGCCGTCGGCGCCGGAGGTCGCGAGCAGGCAGAACGGCGACGCCTCCAGCCAGGCGACGTGCTCGGGGTGGAGCCGCTGGCGGTCCTTCGCGGCCGCGCGCGGCATCGGTGCGCCGAGAACGGCGCGCAGCTCGTCGACGTCGTGGATGCGTCCCATGCCGGCCACCCTAGGACGACCGGGGGCCGGTCCAGGAGCCGCTCGCGCGACTCAGTGGTCGCGGATGAAGGACGTGACGCGGGTGAGCGTGGGCGTGCGGGGCGCCGAGCCGAAGCCGAAGCGGACCGGCGGGTCGACGGGGGCGAGCGGGCCGAGGTCCTTGCCGTCCCAGGTGATCGTCGCGGCCTCGACGCGCCACGCGTCGGAGGCGGCGTACCACTCCGTCCGGCCCTGGCCCGCGGTGCCGTGGGTGCGCACGCCCGGCATGACCCGCCGGGCGATCGGGTCGCAGAGCCGGGCCCACGCCTCGAGCCGTCCGAGCGGCCCGGGCACGGCCTGCAGGAGCCAGCCGATGGGCGCGCGCACGCCCGGGGTCCAGTGCGCCTCCAGCGGACCGGCGAGGATGCCCCAGCCGTCGACGGCGACGGGCACGATCCGGACGTCGTCGAAGGTGTAGGTGGCCGAGACGAGGTCGGCGATCCGTTCGTCCGGCGCGAGCAGGACGCGGTGGCCGTCGGGCCGCTCGACCATCGCGTCGGCGAAGGCACCGTAGGGGCTGTGGTCCCAGATGCCCACGACGACGCGGGTGCCGCTCGCGGTGCCGAGGCCGGTGATGTGTCCGTCGAAGCGCTGGGTGGTCACGGCACCAGTGTGGGCGACCCCACCGGACCCGGCAGCCTGGGTCGTGGCACGCCGACGTACGATTAGTAGGTCGTCCAACTAAACATGAGCGTTGTCTCACCCAGGGATTCGGAGCCGTAGCCGTGACCGACATGTTCGTGCTGTCCGAGGAGCACCAGGCCATCCGCGAGGCCGTCCGCGCCGTCGCCGAGGCGAAGGTCGCGCCGTACGCCGCGCAGGTCGACGAGGAGGCCCGCTACCCGCGCGAGGCGCACGACGCGCTCGTCGCCGCGGACTTCCACGCCCCGCACGTGCCCGAGGAGTACGGGGGAGCCGGCGCCGACGCGCTCGCCACCGTCCTCGTCATCGAGGAGGTCGCGCGGGTCTGCGTCTCGAGCTCGCTGATCCCCGCCGTGAACAAGCTCGGCTCGCTGCCGGTCATCCTCGGCGGCGACGAGACCCTCAAGAAGAACTACCTGTCGCGGCTCGCGGCCGGTGAGGGCTTCAGCTACTGCCTGTCCGAGCCCGACGCGGGCTCCGACGCCGCCAACCAGAAGACCCGTGCCGTCCGCGACGGCGACCACTGGGTGCTCGACGGCACCAAGCGGTGGATCAGCAACGCCGGCGAGTCGGCGTTCTACACGGTCCTCGCGCAGGTCGACCCGGCTCAGCGCAGCAAGGGCATCACCGCCTTCGTCGTCGAGGCGACCGACGAGGGCGTCTCCTTCGGGGCGCCCGAGAAGAAGCTCGGCATCAAGGGATCGCCCACCCGCGAGGTCTACCTCGACGCCGTGCGCATCCCCGAGGACCGCATCATCGGCGACGTCGGCCAGGGCTTCGCGCTCGCGATGCAGACGCTCGACCACACCCGCATCACGATCGCCGCGCAGGCGGTCGGCGTCGCGCAGGGTGCGCTCGACTACGCGCTCGGGTACGTGCAGGAGCGCCAGCAGTTCGGCAAGCCGATCAGCGACTTCCAGGGCGTGCAGTTCATGCTCGCCGACATGGGCATGAAGGTCGAGGCCGCCCGTCAGCTCACGTACGCGGCGGCGGGCCGCTCCGAGCGCGGCGACGACGACCTGACCTTCTTCGGTGCCGCCGCCAAGGCGTTCGCGTCCGACACCGCCATGCAGGTGACCCTCGACGCCGTGCAGCTGCTCGGCGGCTACGGGTACACGCGCGACTACCCCGTCGAGCGGATGATGCGCGACGCGAAGATCACCCAGATCTACGAAGGCACCAACCAGGTCCAGCGGATCGTCATGGCCCGCCAGCTCCTCGCGGGCGTGCAGTCGACCCTCTGAACCGGGCTCCGTGGCCGGGCCGACGCCCGGGCCGGGACGTGCCAAGGGGGCGCCCACCGTGCGGTGGACGCCCCCTCGTCGCGTTCAGCGGCGGTAGGTGACCTTCACCGTCGCGTCGAACGTCCGGCGACCGGACGCGTCGGAGACGACGAGCCGGATCGCACGGCCCGGGTGGCTCGTGGTGCTCGACGGGAACCGGTAGGTCCCGACGTAGCGGCCGTTCGCCGCGACCGTGCCCCGCTCGACGACGCGGCCGAGGGCGAGCAGCCGGTAGGTCTGGCCGGGACGCAGGCCGTAGCCGCGCACCGCGACCTTCTGGCGTCCGACGACCGTCCGGTCGTCGACGGCGAGCCGCGCCCGCTCGGTCACGAGCGCCTGGCGGGTCGAGACGACGCTGACGTCCTTCTCGTACGCCGGTCCGCCGACCGTCGTCGTCGCGCACAGCGACCTGCCGAGGTCGGCGACCGTGACCCGGTAGCTCGAGCCGGTGGCCCCGTTGGCCACGCACGCGCCGCCGCGCACCCGGCCCCAGGCGACGGTGACGGTCGCGTCCTGCGGGGCCGTCGCCGGTCGCGCGACCTGCAGGAGCTCGCCCGGACGCGGCGCGCTCGAGCCGCCGGTGACCATCGGGGTGGTCAGGGCGCCGACGCGCTTCAGCACGACGGGGGTGCCGGCGGACGACGCGCGGTCGGTGGTGTGGCCCGTGCGGCTCGCGGTCGCGACCACGCACACGGACGACCCGCCGTCGGCGGCGGTCACGGTGTACTTCGTGCCGGTCGAGCCCGCCGCGCCCGTCGGCGTGCAGGTGGCGTTCGCGCCGGTGCCGGTCAGGCGACCCCACGCGAGGTCGACGCGGGTGCCCGCCGGGAGGCCCGTCGTGTCGGTGCGCGCCTCGAGGACGTCGTCGATCCGCGGTGCGCCGTTCGTGCGGGACGTGTTGACGACGGTCGGCGTCGGCGCGTCGAGGGAGGCCTCGACGGCCACCGACGTCGGCGCCGACGTCGCGGTGCCCGACGTGTAGCCGTCGGCGGACACGGTGGAGACCACGCACAGGCGCGCTCCGACCTCGTCGGCGGCGACGGTGTGCTGGGCGCCCGCGTCGCCCGCCGTCGTGCAGGTGGCCGACGCGCCCGTGCCCGACACGGTGCCCCAGCGGAACGAGGCCAGCGCCTCGGCGGGCAGGCCGTCGCGCGGCTGGGTGGCGGTCAGCACGTCGCCGAACGTCGGCGTCGTGTCGTCGATGGTCGGGGTCGCGGGGACGAGGGTGCCTCGGGCGACCGCTGCCGTCGGGTCCGAGGTGCGCGTGGCCGGCTCGTAGCCGGTCGAGCTGTAGGAGCCGCGCACGCAGAGCCGGCTGGCGAGGTCGGCGGCCCGCACGGTGTAGGTGGCGCCGGCGGAGCCGTCGTCGAGGAGGTTGCACTCGCCGGCGTCGTCGCGACCCCAGCGGTAGGTGACGCTCACGCCCGCGTCGTCCGTGCCGGGGCTCGCGGTGAGCTTCTGGCCGACCACCGGCGTCGTGTCGTCGATGGTCGGACGGACGGTGAACGTGCCGGCGACGACCGCCTCGGTGGGCGCCGACGTGTGCGACTCCGGGTCGTGACCCGGTGCGCTCAGCGAGGAGACGACGCACAGGCGACGACCCAGCTCGGCGCGCACGACCCGGTGGGTGGGCGACGCGGCGCCCGCGACCGTGCAGGTGGCGTCGTCGGCGACGGTGCCCCAGCGGTAGGTGGTCGACAGGCCGTCGGGACGGGGTGCCGCGCCGAAGCCGTCGGAGGCCGTCAGCAGCTGCCCGACGGCCGGCGTCGTGTCGTCGATCGTCGGCGCCGGGGCGCCGATGACCCTCTGGGGGACCCGACGGGGCTCGGTCGAGGCGGTCTGGTCCGCGTAGCCGGAGCGCGTCGCGGTGACGGTCAGCACCAGCTCCTGGCCGGCCGCGTCGGCGGTCGGCGTGAACGTGGGCCCGGTACCGGCCTGGCGGCCGTCGAGGAACCAGGCGTAGCTGCGCCTCGTCGTCCCGTTCAGGTCGGTGTCGGGGCTGACGGAGCCCGTCGCGGTCAGCTCGACTCCCTGCGCGGGCTGCGCGGGGGAGTAGTCGACACTCAGGGAGGAGAAGCCGCGCTGCACCGGGCCGTAGCACTGGCCGGCGACCGGAGACCCGGCGACGTCCCAGCTGAGGGCGTAGTAGGCGCCCACGTCGGACGTGAACAGCGCGTCCTGCGGCACCGTCACGGTCGTCGCGTCGGCGGCGGCGCGGCGCTCGCCGCCGCCCGAGCAGGTGCTCGAGCTGAAGCGGAACACCCCGCGGTACACGGGCGCGTCACCGGCGGGCGCCGGCGCGGCCGACGGGTCGACCGTCAGCGTCCGGCCGGTGGCGAGGTCGCCGACGAGCTGGCCGGTGGCCTGTGGTGCAGGGGCGGCGGTCGCTGGTGCAGCCAGGGCGAGGAGACCTGGCAGGACCAGGGCGGCGAGGGCCGCGGTCGGCCGTCGGAGGTGCAGGGGCATGGTGGTCCTCTACGGGGTGAAGGTGCGCGGAACTTGTTCAACGAGCCCGCGGACCCTCCGGCGGTGGACGCGCCGAAGATCATCCCGAAGGACTAGGTCGCGTGGCCCCTTCCGGCCAGGGTCGCCGGGCAGCCGACGACATCGCGCGGGAGTGGATGGGGCGTCCTCGATTGACCTCGAGTGCGCTCGAGGTCCTATCGTCGAGAGCGTGGACACGCGAGACGCAGCACGACGCCCCGACGCCGCCGACGGCCGCACGGTGACCAGCAGCACCGACGGCGACGGCCGGGCGGAGCTGCTGAAGGCCGCGTTCCGACGGCACGCGACCGGCGTGGCCGTCGTGACGGCACTCGGACCGGACGGTCCCGTCGGGCTCACGGCCTCGAGCGTGGCCGACGTGATCGACGTGCACCTGCTGCCCGCCGACCTGGTCGACGTCGCCGACGCCTACGGGCGGTCGGCAGGGGAGCGCTTTACCCCGGCGCAGGGCTGGGTGGTCGACGAGGACGGGACGACGCTGCCGGGGGCCGTCGCGTCGCTGCGCTGCGTCCCGATCACGACCGTCCCGGTGGGGGAGGCCGTGGTCGTCGTCGCCGAGGTGCGCGACGTGCGCCTCGGGCCCGTCGGGGAGCCGCTCGTCTACCACGACCGCACCTACCGCACGGTGGGCCGAGAGGTCTGAGCCGCGCTCGACCCCGGCGCCGTCGTCAGCTCTTCGGGGGCAGCCCGTCGGGCGTGCAGAGCCTGCCGATGCTGCCCGTGCGATCGGCGGCGATCAGGTCGAAGAGCTGCTTGCTGCGCTCGGGGTCCCAGCGCACCGAGAAGTCCGCGAGCGGCACCGTGCAGCTCTGGCCGCCGTCGCCCATCGCCGAGCGCAGCCCGAGGGCGAACTTGAGCAACGCGTACGGGCCGGTTCCCTCGCCGATCTGCACGGCCGACGCGGCGCCGGTGTTCACGCCCCAGTAGCGGACCGGGTTGATGACCGTCCACGGCGACGCGGCCTTGCTGGCGATGCCGGCGATGACCTCGCGCTGGCTCTGTACCCGCTGGATGTCCTGCGTCGCGTAGCTGTGCCGGTTGCGGGAGTACGCGAGGGCGGTCCGCCCGTCGGCCTCCTGGCAGCCCGCCTTCACGTCCAACCCGGAGTCGCGGTCCTTGATCGCCTCCTTCGGGCAGATCTCGACACCGCCGAGGGCGTCCACGACCTTGACCAGGCCGCCGAACCCGATCTCGACGTAGTCGTCGACCCGGATGCCGGTGTTCTGCTCGACCGTCTGCGTCAGCAGGGCCGGCCCGCCGTAGGCGTAGGCGGCGTTGATCTTCGTGGTGCCGTAGCCCGGCACCTGCACCATCGAGTCGCGCGGGATGGAGACGAGCGTCGACGGTCCGGCCCCCGTGTGCAGCAGCATGATCGTGTCGGTGCGACCCCGTCCGCCGCCGTCGCCGCCCGTCGCGAGCTCGCGCTGCTCCTGGGCGCTCAGGCCGGCGCGACTGTCGGAGCCCACCAGCAGGAACGTCGTGCCGGGCTGCTCGCCGGGTCGGTCGCCCTCGGGCTCGAAGGGCACCTTCGTCGACGTCGAGTACGCGTACAGCGGCGTGCCCACGAGGAAGACGAGCCACGCCACCAGCAGCAGGAGCACCCATCGCGCCTTGCCGCGCCGTCGCCCGCCGCCCGAGCGGTCACGTCCGCGCTCGGTCCGTCCGCCGCCCGGCGGCGGCAGGTTGGGCGGCGGCAGGTCGTCGCCCCGGCGTCGCGACGCCGCGGGCTGCTGCCGCGTGGGTGCGGGCTCCCCGCGGCCGCCGTCGGAACCGTAGAGCCAGTCGTAACGGTCCTCCGGACGCTCCTGTGCCATGGCACAGAACCTAGCCGAGCGGGGACCGCGCACGACGTGTTCACGCCGATCCTCAGCCGAAAAGCAGGTGCGGCTCGGGAAACGCAGATCGCTCGGCGCGCCCTCGACTCGAGGTCGAGACTTTGTGTGACCATCGTCGGGACCTGCTCGCCCTGCTCTTCCCCCTGGCAGCGACCCCGAGGACGACATGCACGACGACCGCCCGACCTCATCCCGTACCTCGACGACCCGGACCGCGTCCGAGCGCATCCAGCTGCGCCGGGCGCTGACGCTCACGCTGATGACGCTCGTCGTGCCCGGCTCGGCCCAGGTGGCGGCCGGGAACAAGCGACTCGGTCGGGTGGCGCTGCGCGTGTGGATCGCCTGCCTCGTCGCCGGCGCGGTGCTTCTCCTCCTCGCGCTCTTCGCGCGCACCAGCCTCATGGGGCTCATGACCGACGCCCGCCTGCTGACCCTGCTGCGCTTCCTGCTGCTCGCCGGCGCCGTCTTCTGGGCGGTGCTCATCGTGGACGCCTGGCGGCTCGGCCAGCCGCTGCGGCTCGCGCGTCGCCACCGCCGGCCGCTACAACGTGCTGCTCATGGGCTCGGACTCTGGCGCCGACCGCACCGGCATGCGTCCGGACTCGCTCAACGTGGCCAGCATCGACGCCAAGACCGGCCGGACCGTGATCATCGGGCTGCCCCGCAACCTCGAGGACGTCCCGTTCCCGTCGGACTCCTTCATGAAGAAGGAGTTCCCGAAGACCTTCGACTGCGAGGGCTGCTACCTCAACGCCGTCAACACCTGGGCCGAGGACCACGCGCAGGAGCTCGGCGTGAAGAAGGTCGGCGAGCGCACGCCCGGCATCCAGGCGACGATCGACGCCGTCGAGGAGATCACCGGGCTGCGGCTCAACTACTACGCCCTGGTCAACATGGCCGGCTTCGCCAAGCTCGTCGACGCCGTCGGCGGGGTCACGGTCGACGTCCAGGAGCGCACGCCGATGTTCGGCCACGACGACGCCTGGAAGCAGCAGTACGTGGAGGCCGGACGCCGCAAGCTCAACGGCGAGCAGGCGCTCTGGTACGCCCGCAGCCGCGTGCTGAACAACGACTTCTCCCGCATGGGACGCCAGAAGTGCGTCATGACCGCCATGCTGCGCGAGCTCAGCCCGCGCAAGGTGCTCATGAACGTCGAGAAGATCGCCGACTCCAGCAAGACGCTGCTCGACACCGACATCCCGGCACGCGACCTCAACGTGTTCATGGAGCTCGCGCTGAAGGCGAAGTCGCAGCCGGTCTCCTCGGTCTCGCTCGTGCCGCCGGTGATCTACACCGGCAACCCCGACTACGACAAGGTCCGCACGCTCATCAGCCGGGCCATCGCCACCTCCGAGGGACACGGCGGACGCCCGGCGACCGACGGCATCCTCGCCGCGTCGCTCACGACCCTGACGCCGCAGGCGCCCGCCGCGAGCTCCACCGCGACCTCGGCCGGGACCGGGACCGGCGCCCCGGCCAAGGACCCGACGCGGGCGAACCAGACCGACGACGTCGACGCGACCTGCTGAGCCGACGTGCTGATCGGTAGGGCTTGGACCCGTGGGGGATCATGGGTCTTCGCCAGGACCCCCAGCCGCGAGGAACCATGACCCGTCGTCGAGCGAAGGTGCTCAGCACGAGCACCGACGAGCTTCCCCCCAGGGCCCGGTTCCGTCGAGCACTGCGCCTGTGCCTGCTGTCCGCCGTCGCGCCCGGCTCCGCGCAGCTCGCCGTCGGCAACCGGTGGGTGGGACGGGTCGCGCTCGGTCTCTACGCGCTCGGGCTCGTCGCCCTCGGATGGCTCGCACTGTCCTACCGCGACGACCGGGCGGGCCTGATCGGTCTGGTCACCGACCCCGACGTCCTCCAGGTGTTCCGCTTCGGCGTCGCCGCGGTGGCGGTCGCGTGGACGGCTCTCTTCGTCGACGCCTGGCGCCTGGCGCGACCGTTGCAGCTGACCCGGGCGCGGGCGGCGGTCGTGCTCGTGGTCAACACGGCCCTCGTGGCCGGGGTGCTCGGCGTCGCGCTCTACGCGTCGCAGGTCAGCAACGCCGGCCGGCAGGCCGTGCAGGAGGTGTTCACCGCCACGACGACGAGCCCGCCGTTGCAAGGTCGCTACAACATCCTGCTGATCGGCTCGGACTCCGGGAAGGGCCGCACGGGCATCCGTCCGGACTCGATGACGGTCGTCAGCATCGACGCCTCGACCGGCAGCACCGTCCTGGTGTCCCTGCCGCGCAACCTGGAGGACGTGCCCTTCCGCGAAGGCTCGCCCATGCGTCAGCTCTACCCGTACGGCTACAACTGCGGCTCGGAGTGCCTGCTCAACGCGGTGCACACCGAGGCCGAGGGCCGCACCGACCTCTACCCGGGCGCCAAGGACCCGGGTCTGGAGGCGACGATCGACGCCGTCGAGGGCGTGACCGACCTGCCGATCAACTACTACGTCATGATCAACCTGCGCGGCTTCAGCTCCCTCGTCGACGCCGTCGGCGGGGTCGAGATCGACGTCAGGACGCGGCTGGCGATGTTCGGCCACGACGACCTCGACCAGCAGCGCTACATCGAGCCGGGGCTGCAACGTCTCGACGGCAACGAGGCGCTCTGGTACGCGCGCAGCCGGGTCCAGTCCGACGACTTCACGCGCATGGGCCGTCAGAAGTGCCTCATGAGCGCCATGCTCGACCAGCTCAGCCCGCAGAAGGTGCTGCTCAACGCCACCGACCTCGCGAAGTCGGGTGCGCAGCTCATCTCCACGAACATGCCGTCGGAGGAGCTGGGCGAGTTCGCCGACCTCGCGCTCAAGGCACGGTCGACCAAGATCCGCACGGTCTCGCTCGTGCCGCCGCTGATCTCGGTCGTCGACCCCGACTACGCCCAGATCCACGGGCTGATCAAGAACGCGATCCGGGCCAGCGAGCGCTCGGTCGGCGCCTCGCCCAGCCCCAGCCCCAGTTCCAGCGCCGACGCCACGACGCCGACGCCGGGCGCGAGCCCGACGACACCCGCGCCCACGACGCCGTCGGTCCCGACGCCGAGCCCCACCGCCACGCCCGACGAGAGCGGCGCGCAGGCGAACAACGTCGAGGACCTCGCAGCAGCCTGCTGAGCTGGGCGGGGACGACGGGGCTACGGGGACTACGGGGTCGAGCGCGACTGCTCGTAGGCGTCGACGACCTCGTCCGTGGGGCCGTCCATGACCAGCACGCCGCGGTCGATCCACAGCACCCGGTTGCACGTGTCGCGGATCGAGCGCATCGAGTGGCTGACGAGGAACACGGTGCCCGCGTCGTCACGGATCGAGCGGATGCGGGCCTCGCTGCGCTCGCGGAACGCCTGGTCGCCGACGGCCAGCGCCTCGTCGACGATGAGGATCTCGTGGTCGCGGGCCGTCGCGATGGCGAACTTCAGCCGTGCCGTCATGCCCGAGGAGTAGGTCCGCATGGGCAGGTCGATGAAGTCGCGGATGCCGGAGAAGTCGACGATCTCCTCGTACTTCGCCTCGATCTCGGCCCGGCTGAGCCCGAGGGCGAGACCGCCGAGGATGACGTTGCGCTCACCCGACAGGTCCTTGATCAGGGCCGCCCCGACGCCCAGCATGCTGGGTCGTGACGCCGCGTGGATGCTGCCCTGCGACGTGGGCGTCAGGCCGGTGATGGCGCGCATGAGCGTCGACTTGCCCGAGCCGTTGGAGCCGATGACGCCGATGCTGTCGTTCTCGTACGCCGTGAACGAGACGCCCTTCAGCGCGTGGACGGTCCGGGTGCCGCCGGTGCGCTGCAGCAGACGGCGTCCGGTCTCCGCGGGCCCGGCGCGCTTGCCGGTGGAGAGCACCTTGTACTCCACGTGCACGTCGTCGACGACCACGACCGGACGGCGCGGCTCCGCGGCTCCGGGCTGGTCGTCGAGAGGGGACTCAGTCGGTCCGGCCATACCGCTCCTCCGCCGCCCAGAAGAAGATCGTGCCGAGGACCAGCACCGCCACCGACCACGCCGCGGCGTAGCCCCAGAAGTGCCACGGCATCGCGTAGTCGGGGCCGTCCAGCAGCACGGCCCGGCCCAGCGAGAGGAACTCGTGGATGGGCTGCGCGTCGGCCACGGTGCGGAACGTCGTCCCGGGGTCGAAGCGCTGGTCGATGCTGTAGAAGATGCCCGAGGTGTAGAAGAACATCCGCGAGATGAACGGCAGCAGGTTGGTCAGGTCGCGGAAGTGCACGGTGAGCCGCGCCGTGATCAGCGCCAGACCCGTGTTGAAGACCGTGAACAGCGCGACCAGGGGGACCAGCAGCAGCCACTCCAGGTCGGGGAGGTTGCCGTAGCCGATGGCGAAGGCGGCCATGACGCCGACCATCGGCACGAACTGCAGGAACCGCTCGGCCACCAGCGCCAGGGGCAGCGCCATGCGGGGGAAGGCCAGGCTCTGCACGAGGGCCGCGTTGGTGGTGATCGACTTCGCCCCGGTCGAGAAGGAGGTCGAGAAGTACTCGAACATCAGGACGCCGATGACGAGGAACGCGACGAAGTCCTCGACACCGCGGCTGGTCTGGAGCACGAACCCGAACACGAGCCCGTAGACGCCGGCGTTGAGCAGCGGGCGCAGGACCACCCACGCCATGCCGAGCCGGTTCCGGCCGTTGTCGGCCTCGATCCGGAAGCGGGCCAGCGCCTGGATGAACTCGCGGTGGCGCAGGACGTCGACGAGGTAGGCGCCGAGGGGCGGGCGGCCGCCGACCTTGGTGAGCCCGGGGACGGCGGAGGGCGGGCTGGTGTTCACGCGCTGTCGGCTCATCCGGGCGGAGGGCCTTCCTGTGGTCTGGCAGCGGGGAGGGGACCTGCGAGCGGCCGTCGAAAGTGTAGAGGATCCGCTCAGGCGACGACCTCGGCGCGCTCCTGCTCCGCCACGCGGGCCAGCACGTCGTCGTCGGCTCCGGCGACGACCACCACCGAGCCCCCGCCGCGCAGGGCCGAGACGAGCAGTCGCACGTCGCGCTCGAGCGACCCGGGCCGCACCGCCAGGCGCCGCGGGTCGGGCGGGCATGCGGCGAGGAGGGCGGCGTGGTCGAGCGCGCCCGTGTCCCCGAGGTCGACGGCGGGGGAGGAGGGCGTCGGCGGGTCGAGCGGCACGAAGACGTCGGGCTGGCCCGGCACGACCGTCGCGAGGTCGACGAAGCCGACGGGCGGCTCGAGGAACCGTCCGCCCAGCGGACGCAGCGACGCCGCCAGCCGGACCGGCTCGTCGCCCTGGAGCTCCGGGCCGCTCACGCCGACCGCGGCGTCGTGCTCCGCGACGACCGCGGCGACGTTCCAGCACGACAGCAGCCAGACGAAGCGCAGCCAGTGCGTCGGCAGGCCCACGCGCACCCGCGTCCCCGGCTCGACGTCGAGCTCGTCGACCAGCAGCGACGACGTCTTCGCGACCCAGTTGGCCGTCGTGGTGGCGCTGAGCTCCACCCGTTCGCCGGTGCCGCGGTCGTCCCAGGTGAGGAGCGGGCGGCCCGGCTCGCGCACGGCGGGGAGGAGGTCGGCGAGGGTCGTCACGGCGCCATCCTCGCAGGGACCGCCGCCGGTCGAGTGCCCCGTCCCGGCCCCTGGCGTGCCGTCCGGACCCCTGCCCCGCGGCGCGACACGCCGGAGACGGCGCGGATCGTGCAATTCGGCTTGACGTATGGCAGCGCCAGGCGTGTAATTACGGACATGTCATTCGATCTGGGTCTGCCACTGTCCCCCGAAGAGGAGCTCATGTGGCAGGAGCGTGCGCTCTGTGCCCAGACCGACCCGGAGGCCTTCTTCCCCGAGAAGGGCGGGTCCACGCGCGAGGCGAAGCGGGTCTGCCTGACGTGCGACGTGCGCGGTGAGTGCCTCGACTACGCCCTCGCCCACGACGAGCGGTTCGGCATCTGGGGCGGTCTCTCCGAGCGTGAGCGACGCAAGCTGAAGAAGCGCGCCTGAGCCGCCCCGCCGGGACGGCGGGCCCTTTCGCGCCCCGCTAGGTTGGCGGGCATGGACGAGCGCGTGACCGACGAGGACGCACCCGCCCTCCCGGCCTGGCGCTCGGCGCCGCCCACGGTGGGCGCGGTCCTCGTGACCCACGACGGCGGACGCTGGCTGCCGCAGGTGCTCGCGTCGTTCTCGGCGCTGGAGCACGCCCCCACCAGCTGGCGCGTGGTCGACGTCAGCTCGACCGACGACGGCCCCGAGCTCGTGCGTGAGGCGTTCGGCCCCGACCGCGTGACCTACGCCCCGGCCGGCACGGGCTTCGGTGCCGCCGTGCGGCTCGCGGTCGACACGATGCCCCGCACCGACTGGCTGTGGCTGCTGCACGACGACGCGATCGTCGAGCCGGGGGCGCTGGCCGCCCTCCTCGACGAGGCCACCGCGGCCGACGACGTCGCCGTGGCCGGCCCCAAGATCCGTGAGTGGCCGTCGCTGCGGCGCCTGCTCGAGGTCGGGCTGACGGTCACCTCGACCGGTGTCCGCGAGACCGGCCTGGAGACGGGGGAGCCCGACGCGGGCCAGCACGACTGGCCGAAGGACGTGCTCGCCGTCGACACGGCGGGCATGCTCGTGCGCCGCGACGTGTGGGACGAGCTCGACGGGCTGTCCCCGGACCTGCCGTTGTACTTCGACGACATCGACCTCGGCTGGCGCGTGGCGCGGGCCGGGTACCGCACCCGGATCGCCCCGCGTGCGGTGATCTTCCACGCCGAGGCCTCGCGCCGCGGGATCCGCCGACGTGCGGCCGGCGACGTCGAGCCCGCCGAGCAGCGGCGCGCCGCGCTGCACACGATGCTCGCCAACACCTCGGGCCCCCGCTTCTGGTGGCAGTACGTGCGGCTGCTCGTCGGCTCGCTGCTGCGGACCCTGGGGCTCGTGCTCTCCGCCCACCCCGAGTCGGCCGGTGACCAGCTGCAGGCCGTCGCGTCGGTCTACGGACGGCCGGGCCGGCTCCGCGCGGCACGACGCCGGCGGGCGGCCACGGCCCGGCGCGACGACCGCGCCGTCCGTCACCTGTTCGCACCGTTCTGGCTGCCGTACCGGCACGGCTTCGACACCGCACGCGACGTCGCCGCCGCCCTGGTGCGGCCCGAGGCGGTCGAGACCACGGGCCGACGGTCGACCCTCGACGACGACGGCGACGCCGTCGTCACGCTGGACGACGGGCCGCCCCTCTGGGTGCGTCGACCCTGGCTGGTCACCGTGGGGGTGCTCGTCGTGCTCTCGCTCGTGGCCGGGCGCTCGCTGCTGACCGGGGCGGGCGACAGCATCCTGACCGGCGGCGCCCTGGGCGTCACGCCCGGCTCGGCCGGCGACTGGTGGCGCCTGTGGTTCGAGCGGTCCCACGAGATCGGTCTCGGCGGCACCGGCCTCGTGTCCCCGGCGGTGCTCCTGCTGGCCGTGGCGGCCACACCGATCTGGCCGTCGCCTGGTCTGCTGGTGGCCGTGCTGCTCCTGCTCTCGGTGCCGCTCGCCGCGCTGACGGCCCACCGCCTCGGTCGCAGGCTGACCGACCACCGTCGGCTGCGGATCGTCTGGGCCGTCGGGTACGGCCTCACCCTCGCCGCCTCCGGTGCGGTGGCCCAGGGCCGGCTCGGCACGGTCGTCGCCCTCGTCGTGCTGCCCGTCGTCGTCGTGACCACGCTGCAGGTCGCGGGCGTCGACCCGCTCTCGCAGCGCGCCTCGTGGCGGACCGCCGTGCGGTGGGGGGTGTGGGTGGCCGTCGGCGCCGCCTTCGCGCCCGTCGTCCTGCCCGCCGTGGCCGTCCTGCTGCTCGGTCCGTGGGTGGTCGGCCGCCTCCTCCACCCGGGGCTGTGGTGGTGGGAGAGCGGGTCGCCGCTCGCCGGGGGCGACCCGGGCTGGCGGACCGCCCTGGGTCTCGTCGTCGGTCGCGCAGGCGTGCCCGAGCAGGCCCCGGTCTGGCTCGGCGTCGGTCTCGTGGTGCTCGCCGTGCTCGGCGTCGTGCTGCCGGGCGGCGTCCCGGGGACGTCCGTCGACGTGCGCGCGTGGGTGGGCGTCCCGGCCGGTGCCGTCGCGCTCGCGCTCGGGACCGCTGCACTCGTCGGCGTGCCACCGCTCGTCGAGGGACGAGGACGCGCCTGGGTGGGGTCGGCCTTGGTCCTGGCCCTGCTGCTGCCGGTCGGCACGGCCGCCTGGTGGGTCGTGCGCGGCGTCGACGACCCGCTCGAGCGCGGCCGGCCCGACACCGTGCCGGCGTTCCTGACCGACCGGGGCGCCGACACCGTCGTCGTCACCGGCACGACCGGACGCGGCCTCGAGGTCGAGGTCGTGCGCGGCGAGGGGCCGCTCGTCGGCGCCGAGGGCCTGCGTCCGCCCGAGGCGTCGCGTCGTGCCCTGGTCGACGCCGTGGAGCGACTGGTGTCGGCGCCGGGCACGCAGGCCGTGAGCAGCCTGTCCGACCTCGGCGTCGACGCCGTCTACGCGCCCGACGTCGACACCGAGGTCGCGCGCGCCCTCGACGCCGCGCCCGGGCTCGAGCCGTCGGGCAGCGAGTCGCCCACGTCGCGGGTCTGGACGCTCGCCGAGCCGACGCAGCCGGCGCGCCCCGAGGCGCCGGCGTGGCGGCCGTTCCTGGCCGCGGGCCAGGTGCTGCTCTGGCTCGTCGCCGTCGTGCTGACCGCGCCGGTGCGCCGCCGACCGTCGACCCCGGACGACACGCCCTCCGGTGACGTGACGTCCGGCGGCGGTCGTCGTGTCCGCACGGACGAGGTGCGCTCGTGAGCGGGGGAAGGCGCGTCGAGCGCCAGCCCAGCCGCGGGCCCCGCCGAGCGCCCGGCCGCAGGTCCAGTGCCGCCGGGGACGCCGCCCGCCGCCGTCCGCGCACGGGCGGTCGACGGTCCGGGCTGCCCGCCCTGCTGCCCGCGCTCGCCGCGCTCCTGGTGCTGCTGGCCGCGCTGGTCGGCACCTCCGACGACCCCGGCGAGGCCCCACGCGCCGTGCCCGTGCAGGAGACGCGGTACGCGTGTGCCGGAGGCCCCGGACTCGTCACGGGACAGGTCGAGGCCGGCCGCTCCGCGTCCGCCAGGCTGTCGCCCGGCGGCGACGAGGTCGCCGACGTCGTCGACCCGGCCCGCTGGGTCCGCTCGGACCTCGCCCGGGCCCTCGGCCGGGGCGACCGGTCGCTCGTCGTGACCCAGCGCGGCGAGGGTTCCGGCGGGGTCGGGTTCGTCACCGGCGTCCTCGGGGCGGCCCGCGGCGACGGACTGGTCGTCGGACGTTGTCCGGGCGTCGTCGACGACGCCTGGTACGCCGGACTCGGGTCCGCGCAGCGTCACCTCGGCGTCCTCGTCCTGACCAACCTGTCGCAGACGCCCGCCGTCCTCGACGTCACGCTCTGGTCGCCCGAGGGTCCGGTCGACGCCGTGGGGGGCGAGGGTCTCGTCGTCGAGGCCGGCTCGACCCGCACCGTCGGGCTCTCCGACCTCGCCGCCGGCGAGGACGTCCTCGGCGTGCACGTGGCGCGGCGTCGCGGCGCCGTCGCGGTCGCCGCGCTCGACACCTCGACGGGCAGCGCCCAGGGCTCGGAGCTGGTCAGCCCCATGGCCTCGCCCTCGCGTCGCGTGGTGCTCGCCGGCCTCGTGGGCCGCGGCACCCGGACGCTCAGCGTGCTCAACCCGGGGGAGACGACGGCACGCGCTCGCGTGGAGGTGCTGGGGCCCGACGGGACGTTCGCGCCGGAGGGTCTCGACGAGGTCCGGGTGCGGCCCGGCAGCGTCACGCGGGTGAGCCTGCCGGGCAGCGTCGGCGACGGCCCTGCGGCGCTGCGCGTCGTCTCCGACGAGCCGGTCGTGGCGTCGGCGTCGGTCGCGTCCGACGGCGACCTCTCGGTGCTCGAGGACGTCGGCGACTGGACGGGCGGGGCGCTCGTCCCGGTCGGCGGCGCGGTCGGCGAGCCCGACCTCCTCCTCACGGCGCCCGGCGACGCCGGCCGCGGCCGGGGGACGCCAGGCGAGCCTCGCGCTGCAGGCCGCGCCGGTCGACGTGCTCACGCCCCGCGTGCGGCCCGCTCCCTGACAGGGCGAACGGCTAGCGCGGGTCGAGGTCGTCGGGGGAGACCTGCCAGACCTCGGCGAGCCGGTGGAGCACGACGTCCCACACCTGCTCCTCGAGGTCGACCCGCCCGCCGGACCGCTCGGTCAGCGGCCGTCGGTAGAGCACCACGAGCGTCACGTCGCCGCGACGCGCGACGCTGCTGAGCGGCACGTCCTCGGACCACTCCGGCGGCAGCAGCGGCACGTCCTCGACGACGACCTCGACCTGGTCGGGCTCGGCGTCGAAGTGCTTCGCCAGCGGAGCGAGCACGCCCGCGACGAGGTGGTCGAACGCCTCGCGCGGCGTCCGGTGCGCCGGCACGCTGCGCGGCGACAAGGGCCCGGGCAGCGCCAGCGGACCGCGTGCGTCGCGCCGGCGGGTCCGCATCCGTCCGGGCCGGGGCCCGCTCACGGTCCCGTCGAGGTGCTGCAGACGTCGGGTCACGCGGTGAGCCTAACCGCACCGCACCCCTCGGCGGGCTACGCTCGGCCCGTGGGTGCTGTTCGACGCTGCACGCGGTCCGCGTGCTCCCAGCCGGCCGTGGCGACGCTGACGTACGTCTACGCCGACCAGACGGCCGTGCTCGGCCCGCTGGCGACCGCGGCCGAGCCGCACACCTACGACCTCTGCGAGGAGCACAGCCGTCGGCTGTCCGCGCCGAACGGCTGGAGCGTGCTGCGGCTCGCGCCCGCCCCGTCGACGGTGCGCCCGAGCCACGACGACCTCCTCGCCCTCGCCGACGCGGTGCGCGAGGTCGGACGTCGTCGTCCTCGCCCCGCAGCAGGACCTCCCGGACTCACGCTCGTCCCACCACCGAAGGAAGACTGAATGCACGCACGGCTGCGCCCTGTCGTCAAGGCCTACGACGTCCGCGGTCGGGTGCCCGACCAGCTCGACCCGGCGATCGCGCGGGCGCTCGGGGAGGCGTTCGCCGACGAGGTCGGCATCTCCGAGGGCCGTGGTCGGGCCGTCGTCGGCCGCGACGTGCGCGCGTCGTCGCCGGAGGTCGCAGGAGCCGTCGCCGACGGCATCCGCGCGCGCGGGGGCGACGTCGTCGAGATCGGCCTCGCCTCCACCGACATGCTCTACTGCGCCTCCGGCGTGCTCGACGTGCCCGGCGTGATGGTCACGGCCAGCCACAACCCGGCCGCCGACAACGGGCTCAAGCTCTGCCGAGCCGGCGCGCGCCCGATCGGGCTGTCGTCCGGCCTGGCCGCCATGGCCGAGGCGGCCAGCCCGCTGCTCGACCGCGACCCCGCCGACGTGCCGGAGCCCACCGGCACCCTGGAGTCCCTGGAGTTCCTGCAGACCTACGCCGACACGCTGCTCGGCCTCGCGCCCGTCGAGGGACGTCGCCTGAAGGTCGTCGTCGACGCCGGCAACGGCATGGCCGGCCACACCGTGCCCGCCGTGCTCGGCCGCCTCGACCTCGAGGTGATCGGGCTCTACCTCGAGCTCGACGGCACCTTCCCGAACCACGAGGCCAACCCGCTCGACCACAGCACGCTGGTGGACCTGCAGGCCGCCGTGCGCGAGCACGGTGCCGACCTCGGGCTCGCCTTCGACGGCGACGCCGACCGCTGCTTCGTCGTCGACGAGCACGGCGACGTGGTGGCGCCGTCGACGATCACGGCGCTTGTGGCCGCCCGGCACCTGCTCCAGGAGCCCGGCGCGACGATCCTGCACAACGTCATCTGCTCGCGCGCCGTCCCCGAGATCGTCAGCGAGCGCGGCGGCGTGCCGGTGCGGACCCCCGTCGGGCACTCGCTCATCAAGGCCGAGATGGCCCGGACCGGCGCGGTCTTCGGCGGCGAGCACTCCGGACACTTCTACTTCCGCGAGTTCTACCTCGCCGACTCCGGCATGCTCGCCGCGCTGCACGTGCTCGCCGCGCTCGCGGAGACCGAGACCACCGTCAGCGCCCTCATGGAGGAGTACTCGCGCTACAGCGCCTCCGGCGAGATCAACAGCCGCGTCGACGACACCGACGCCGTCCTCGAACGGCTCTCGCGCCAGTACGCCGACCACCACCAGGACCGGCTCGACGGCCTGACCGTCACCACCGACGACTGGTGGTTCAACGTGCGGGCCTCCAACACCGAGCCCCTCCTGCGGCTGAACGTCGAGGGCGCCGACGACGCCACCATGGAGCGCGTGCGCGACGAGGTGCTCGCGGTCGTGCGAGCCTGACCGGCCGTAGACTGCGCAGCATGTTCCTCGACCCCGCGCTCCTGGAGATCCTCGTCTGCCCGCAGTGCCGGTCGTCGCTGTTCGTCGACCAGGACGCGTCCGAGCTCGTGTGCCAGGCCTGCCGGCTCGCCTACCCGGTGCGCGACGGCATCCCGGTGATGCTCGTCGAGGAGGCGCGCGCGTTGGCGTGACTCGGTCCCCGACCCCTCGTCGGGCCGGGTAGCATGGGGGCCATGGATTTCAACGTCGCTGACCTGTCGCTCGCCGAGTTCGGGCGCAAGGAGATCGAGCTCGCCGAGCACGAGATGCCCGGCCTCATGGCCATGCGCGAGCGTTTCGGCGCCGACCAGCCCCTGAAGGGCGCCCGCATCGCCGGTTCGCTGCACATGACGGTGCAGACGGCCGTGCTGATCGAGACGCTCGCGGCGCTCGGTGCCGACATCCGCTGGGCGACCTGCAACATCTTCTCCACCCAGGACCACGCCGCCGCGGCCGTCGTCGTCGGCCCGCACGGCACCCCCGAGGACCCGCAGGGCGTCCCGGTGTTCGCCTGGAAGGGCGAGACGCTCGCCGAGTACTGGGACGAGGCCGAGAAGGTCTTCGATTTTGCCGAGGGCGGCCCGAACATGCTCCTCGACGACGGTGGCGACATCACCATGCTGCTGCACCTGGGCGTCGAGTACGAGAAGGTCGGCGCCGTGCCGCCGCTGGACTCCACGGACAACGAGGAGTTCAAGGAGGTGCTGCGCGTGCTGGCCCGCTCGCTCGAGGCCGACCCGCAGCGCTGGACGAAGCGTGCCCCGATGATCAAGGGCGTCTCGGAGGAGACCACCACCGGCGTGCTGCGTCTGTACGAGCGCTTCAAGGAGAACACGCTGCTGTTCCCCGCGATCAACGTCAACGACTCCGTCACCAAGAGCAAGTTCGACAACAAGTACGGCTGCCGCCACTCCCTCGTCGACGGCCTGAACCGCGCCACCGACGTCATGATCGGCGGCAAGGTCGCCGTGGTCTGCGGCTACGGCGACGTCGGCAAGGGCTCGGCGGAGTCGCTGCGCGGCCAGGGTGCCCGTGTCATCATCACCGAGATCGACCCGATCTGCGCCCTGCAGGCCGCCATGGACGGCTACGAGGTCAAGCGCCTCGAGAGCGTCGTCGACTACGCCGACATCTTCATCACCACGACCGGCAACTTCGACATCATCCGCGTCGAGCACTTCGAGGCGATGAAGAACCAGGCGATCGTCGCCAACATCGGCCACTTCGACAACGAGATCAACATGGCCGGCCTGGCCAAGATCCCCGGCATCGTCAAGGACGAGATCAAGCCCCAGGTCCACCAGTGGATCTTCCCGGGCGAGGACGGCCAGCCGGGCAAGAAGATCATCGTGCTCTCCGAGGGCCGCCTCATGAACCTCGGCAACGCGACCGGTCACCCGTCGTTCGTCATGAGCAACTCCTTCACCAACCAGGTGCTGGCGCAGGTCGAGCTGTTCACGAAGGCCGACCAGTACGAGCTCGGCGTCCACGTGCTGCCGAAGCACCTCGACGAGGAGGTCGCCCGCCTGCACCTCGACGCCCTCGGCGTCGAGCTGACCGAGCTCAGCAAGGAGCAGGCCGCCTACCTCGGCGTCGACGTCGCCGGTCCGTACAAGTCGGACCACTACCGCTACTGAGCACGACCGGGCGGAGCACGATGGTCCGGCACCAGGTGAGGGGCGGGTCGCGATGAGCTACCGACGCAGCAAGCGCGACCGTGTCCTCGTCGTCGACGACGACGCCTCGCTCGCCGAGATGCTGACCATCGTGCTCCAGGCCGAGGGGCTCACCACCTCGGTCTGCCGCACGGGCGATGAGGTCATGGACGTGTTCACGTCCTTCAAGCCCGACGTCGTGCTGCTCGACCTCATGCTCCCCGGGCAGGACGGCATGAAGGTCTGCCGTCGCATCCGCGCGACGTCGGGGGTGCCGATCATCATGCTCACCGCGAAGTCGGACACCCTCGACGTGGTGCGCGGCCTGGAGGCCGGGGCCGACGACTACATCACGAAGCCCTTCAAGAACACCGAGCTCGTGGCGCGGGTGCGGGCCCGGTTGCGGCGCAACGACGCCGTCGGCGAGCCGCTCGTCTTCGGCGACATCGAGCTCGACCCCGGGGCGCACACGGTCAGCCGCGCGGGGCGGGCGCTCGACCTGACGCCGCTGGAGTTCGACCTGCTCGCCTGCCTGCTGTCCAACCCCGACCAGGTGTTCACGCGCGAGGTGCTGCTGCAGCGGGTCTGGGGCTACCACCACCCCGGCGACACCAAGCTCGTGAACGTGCACATGACCCGTCTGCGCTCCAAGATCGAGGACGACGCCGAGTCGCCGCAGGTGATCCGGACGGTGCGCGGCGTCGGCTACCAGGCCATCGCGCCCACGCCACTCGTCGACGAACCGGCCCCATGACGGGCCGGCCGGCGTGATCCGGCGGGTCACCGGGCTGTGGCGTCGTTCACTGCAGGCCCGGGTGGTCACGAGCACCGTGCTGCTCGTGGCCATCGTCGTCGGGCTCGTCGGCTGGGCGCTGCTGCAGCAGATCGCCGACGGGCTCACGAGCAGCCGCACGGCGAGCGCGGTCGCCGAGGCGCGCAGCGGGTTCGAGAAGGCGCAGGCCGAGCTCGACGTCGCGGTCGAGACCCAGCCGCAGGCCCAGGCCGCCACCCTGACCCAGCTCGTCGACGCGGTCACCGAGACCGACAGCGGCAGCCGGTCCTACGAGCTGGTGCTCGAGGGACCGCTCCGCTCGGGCAGCGGCGCGCCGCCGGTCCGCGCGTCCGGGCGGCTCGCGCCCGGCTCGCTGCCGCCGGACCTGCGCAGCCAGGTGATCGAGCGACCGGGGGTCTTCTGGCGCTACTCCGAGCTCTCGCTCATCGGGTCGGGCTCGCGTCCCGCCGTGGTCGTCGGCAGCCGGCTGCGGGCGCCCGGCACCGGCGACACCTACGCGCTCTTCTACCTCTTCCCGCTCACCGAGCAGCAGCAGACCCTCAGCCTGGTGCGCAACGCCCTCCTGGTCGGCGGGCTGGCGATGGTGGTCATGGTCGGCGGCGTGGCGTTCATCGTGTCGCGCCAGGTGCTGACGCCCGTGCGGCTGGCCCGCCGCATCGCCGAGCGCTACGCCGCCGGCAGCCTCGAGCAGCGCATGCACGTGAGCGGCGAGGACGACATCGCGCGGCTCTCCACGTCGTTCAACCAGATGGCGGCGAGCCTGCAGAGCCAGATCCGGCGCCTGGAGGACCTCTCGCGGCTGCAGCAGCGGTTCGTGTCCGACGTGTCCCACGAGCTCCGGACCCCGCTCACGACGGTGCAGATGGCCAGCGAGCTGCTCTTCGACGCGCGCGACCGGTTCGACCCGCAGAGCGCGCGCTCGGCCGAGCTGCTCAAGCGTGAGCTCGACCGCTTCGAGGAGCTGCTCACCCAGCTGCTCGACCTGAGCCGCTTCGACGCGGGAGCCGCGCGGCTCGACCTCGCCGACGTCGACCTGGCGCGCGTGGCGCGGGCGGCGGCGGCCGACCCGCTGCTGGAGCGCGCCGGCATCATCGGCCGCACGGTCGGGGCCGACCGTCCGGCGGTCGTGCAGGCCGACATCCGCCGCATCGACCGGGTGGTGCGCAACCTCCTCGCGAACGCGGTGAAGTACAGCGGCTCCGACGTGGTGGAGATCGAGGTGGCCCAGGACGGCTTCGCCGTGTCCATCGCGGTGCGCGACTTCGGCGTCGGTCTGCGCGGCGACGAGAACCTGCGGGTCTTCGACCGGTTCTGGCGCGCCGACCCGGCCCGCACCCAGGGTGGCACCGGGCTCGGGCTGGCGATCGCGCGCGAGGACGCGGTGCTGCACGGAGGCACGCTGCAGGCGTGGGGGCGCCCCGGGGAGGGCAGCGAGTTCGTGCTGACGCTCCCGCGCGTCGTCGACCCCGCCCGCCGCAGCACGGCGCCCGCCCCGGTCGTCCAGCGGGTGTTCGCGTGACACGCGCCGTCCGCACCACCGTCGTCGTGGCGCTGCTCGCGGTCGTGTCCGCGTGCTCGGCGATCCCCACCGGCGGCCCCGTGCGGCAGGTGCGCGAGAACGAGGGCTTCGAGCAGAGCACGGCGCTCTACGCGCCCGCGCCGCCGAGCCCGGGGGCCACGCCGCAGCAGGTCGTGGCGGGCTACCTCGACGCCATGCTGGCGTTCCCGCCCTCCACCGGTGTCGCCGAGCGGTACCTGACGGAGGACGCGGCGCGGCGCTGGAACCCCGCTGCCGGCACGCAGGTGTACCGCGACCCCTCGGTCGCGGAGCTGCGGACGGGCAGCACGTCGGCGCGGGTCCGGCTCACGACGCAGCGCGAGCTGCGGCTGAACCCGTCGGGGCGGGTCGCCGACGGGGCCGGCCCGGCGAGCTGGGACCTCGCCCTGCAGCGGGTCGACGGCGAGTGGCGGATCTCCGAGCCGCCGCCCGGCCTGCTGGTGACCGAGAAGTTCTACACCGACTACTACCGGGCCTTCCAGGTGTACTTCTTCGACCCGACGGGCTCGCGGCTCGTGGCGTCGGCCGTCCACCTCCCGGCGGGGGAGCAGCTGGCCACCGCCCTCGTCGCCTCCCTCGCCCGCGGACCCTCCGACCCCGGGGCGCAGCAGCGCACCTACCTGCCCGGGCTGGGCGACCTGCGCCCTGCGGTGCCGGTCGACCGCGACGGCGTGGCCGAGGTCGACCTCGGTGCCTCCGCCGCCGACCTCTCGCCCCTCGACCAGGGACGGCTGTCGGCCCAGCTGGTCTGGACGTTGCGCCAGGTGTCCGACGTCAAGGGCGTGCGGGTCGGCGCCGGCACGACCACCCTGACCCCGACCGGCGGTGCCGTGCAGTCGATGGGCTCGTGGTCGCGCTACGGCCCCCGCGAGCAGGGCGAGCCGTACGTCGTGGTCGACGGACGACGTCGCGAGGCGGCCGAGCTCGACGGTCGCCGTCTGCGTGACCTGCCTGCCGTCTGGGACGTCGACCCCGACGAGACCGCCGAGCTGGTGGTCGGACCGCAGCGGCTCGCGACCCTCTCGCGCGACCGTGAGCGGCTGCTCGTGCGCCGCACGACGGGGACCGACCGCGTCGAGGTGGCCGTCGACCGGCTCGTCTCGGCCTGGTGGACCACCGGCGACACCCTCGTCGTCGTCGACCGCCCCGGCGGCGGTCCGCGGGTCCGGGTCGTCGAGCCGCAGGCCACGCGCATGCTCCCGCTCGGGGGCCTGGCGGGCCTCGACGTCACCTCCTTCGCGATCTCTCCCGACGGCGCCCGGTACGCGGTGACCACGGGCGGCGTCGACGGTCGTGTGCGGGTCGGTGCGGTCCAGCGCTCGGGCGACGACGCCCTGGTCGGGCTCGGGCCCAGCCGCGCCCTGCCCTGGCAGGTGGGGCGGCCGTCGTCGGTCGGGTTCGTCGACGGCGTGCGGCTCGCGTTCTTCGGCGACACCGAGCTCGGCCGGCAGGTCTTCGAGGGCCTCGTCGACGGCACGTCCCTCGAGGGAGGCGCCGCCGGCGGGGCACCGATCCTGCCCGACGTCGCACCGCGGACGCTCGTCGTGCAGGGCGAGCGTCGCTGGGCGGTCGACCGGCGCGACCGGCTCTGGTACCTCGGCCCGGACTCGACCTGGACCCGGCTCGGCATCACCCGGGTCGCGTCGCTGTCCCCAGGCGGCTGAGCGGCACCGGCTCCACCACGGCCGCGTCCACAGGCACGTGACGGGGTCGGCGGACCGTGCGCCGAGCGGTCCACCCTGGCCGCATGGACTCCTGGCTCGCCGCGGCCGACCTCGCCCTCGGGGCCGCCTGCGCCGGGTGCGGGCGGGTCGCGCTCGACCTGGAAGCGCCGCGGGCACACGCGGCTGACCCCCGTGCTCGGGACGCTCCTCGCCGCGTCCGTGTGCGCGCTCGGCCCGGGCGACCGGGTCGTGCTCGTGCCCGTGCCGACCACCCGGCGCAGCCGTCGGCGGCGCGGGGGCGACCTCGTCGGCCAGGCGGCCGGGCACGCCGCGCAGGTGCTGGTCGACGTCGGCCTGCCGGCCGTGGTCGTGCCCGCCCTCGCCATCGAGCGGCAGCCGCGCGACCAGGTGGGGCTGGGCGCGCGCGACCGTCGGGCCAACCTCGACGGCGCGCTGCGTCGGTCGCGCCGCGCGGTCCCGGGGACCGCCGACGTCGTGCTCGTCGACGACGTCGTCACCACCGGCGCGACGCTCGCCGAGGCGGTGCGGGTGCTCGCGGCCGGTGGCACCAGCGTCCTCGGCGCCGCCGTCGCCGCCGCGCGACCCGCCCCGACGGCGGCTCGTTCCTGAAGGTCGTCGAGGAACTCCGTGTTCCTCTGGTGTCCGCGCGCCGGTCGGTCTAAGTTCGGTGGCATGTAAACATCGCACGACCGAGCGCAGGGAGGCCCCCATGGAAATCGTCGTCAACGGCCGCAACAGCGAGATCTCCGACCGGTTCCGCCAGCACGTCGAGGAGAAGCTGCACCGGGTCGAGAAGTACGACCAGCGCCAGAAGATCAACCGCGTCGAGGTCGAGGTCACGCACGAGAAGAACCCGCGGCAGCACGAGCAGGCCGCGCGCGTGGAGATGACCCTCCGGTCACGAGGCCCGGCGGTCCGGGCCGAGGCCAGCTCGACCGACCAGCACTCCGCGCTCGACGCGGCCATCGACAAGCTCGAGGCCCGGCTGCGTCGCGCCGCCGACCGCAAGCGCATCAGCCACGGCAAGCGCCGGCCCGTCTCCATCGCGGAGATGCCCGCCGAGGTGCCGTCGGGCCTGCTCGACGGGTCCGGCGACGACACCGATGTCGAGACGACCACGATCGCCGGCGTCCAGGTGCAGGGCGACTGCCCGCTCGTGGTGCGCGAGAAGACCCACCAGGGCGTCCCCATGACCCTCGAGCAGGCGCTCTACGAGATGGAGCTCGTCGGTCACGACTTCTACCTGTTCCTCGAGAAGGACTCGATGCGACCCAGCGTCGTGTACCTCCGCAAGGGCTACGACTACGGAGTCATCCACCTCGACGTCGACGAGTCCGGCGACCTGTCGGGCGACGTCGCCCCCTGACGGATGCCGCTCGTGCGTGGCATGATGCACGGGTGACTTCTCGGGCGCCCCGCATCCGCGTGCTGCTCGTCGACGACCAGGAGCTCTTCCGGCGCGGCGTGTCGATGGTCCTGGGCGCCGATGCCGACCTCGAGCTCGTCGAGGTCGGTGACGGCGACCAGGCCATCGCGGCCGTCGAGGAGACACCCGCCGACGTGGTGCTCCTCGACGTGCGGATGCCGGGGCGTTCCGGCGTCGAGGTCTGCAAGACCATCAAGTCGATCTCGCCGTCGACGGGCATCATCATGCTCACCGCGAGCGACGAGGAGTCCGACCTCTACGAGTCGATCCGCAGCGGTGCGTCCGGCTACCTGCTGAAGGACGGCTCGACCTACGACCAGGTCGCCGAGGCCGTGCGCCTCGTCGCGGCCGGCCAGTCGCTGATCAGCCCGAGCATGGCGACGAAGCTGCTCGATGAGTTCGTGCAGATGTCGCGCAGCCCGGCCCCGGCCACCGCGCAGCTGACCGCCCGCGAGCTGCAGGTGCTGCGGCTCGTCGCCAAGGGGCTCAGCAACCGCGAGATCGCCGAGGAGCTGTTCATCAGCGAGAACACGGTCAAGAACCACATCCGCAACATGCTCGAGAAGCTGCAGATGAAGTCGCGCATGGAGGCCGCCATGTACGCCGTGCGCAGCAACCTGCTCGACGACCCGGTCTGAGCGCGCTCCAGCCTCCTCGCGCGGGGCCGCGGCGCCGGTGTCGGTGCCGCCCGGCAGGATGCTCGACGTGACCGAACGTCTCACCACGCTGCAGGCCCGTCGGGTCGCGCTCGCCGCGCAGGGGTTCACCCGCGCCCGGCCGGCCACCGTCGCACGACCCCACCTGCGCAGCACGCTGCGCCGGCTCGGCTTCTTCCAGATCGACTCGGTCAACGTGCTCCAGCGGGCCCACCACCTGCCGCTGTACTCGCGGTGCGGCCCCTACGACCTCGAGCTGTTCCACCGGGCGGCCGGCCGGTCGCCGCGGCTCATGTTCGAGTACTGGGCGCACGTGGCCACCTTCGTCGACGTCGACCTGTGGCCCGCCATGCAGCACCGGATGGCGTCCCGGCGCGGGCTGTGGGGCGGGCCCGACCGCGTCGCCCGCGAGCAGCCGGAGCTCGTCGACGCCGTCCTGGCGCACGTCGCCGAGCACGGTCCGCTCACCGCGCGCCAGGTCGACGCGGCGCTGGGGCAGGAGCGCGAGCGCGACCGCTCGCACTGGGGCTGGAACTGGACGGCCACGAAGAATGCCCTCGAGTTCCTGTTCCACGGCGGACGCCTGACGTCGGCGCGCCGCACGGCGCAGTTCGAGCGTGAGTACGACCTCCCCGAGCGGGTCATCCCCGCCGACGTCCTCGCACGCCCCGCGCTCGACGAGGCCGAGGCGCACCGCGTGATGGTCGAGCACGCCGCCCGGGCGCACGGCGTCGCGACCCTCCCGTGCCTGCGCGACTACTTCCGCTCGGCTCCGGACCCGACCCGTGCCGCCGTCGAGGACCTCGCCGACGCGGGCGTGCTGCTGCCCGTGCGCGTGCAGGGCTGGGACCGACCCGCCTGGCTGCACCACGAGGCGGCGCGCCCCCGCGCGGTGCGCGCCCGGACGCTCCTCAGCCCCTTCGACCCGCTCGTCTTCGAGCGCGAGCGCACCGAGCGCCTCTTCGGCTTCCGCTACCGCATCGAGATCTACGTGCCCGAGGCGCAGCGCGAGTACGGCTACTACGTGCTGCCGTTCCTGCTCGGCGACGCGATCGTCGCGCGGGTCGACCTCAAGGCGGACCGCGCCCGCGGCACGCTCGTCGTCCACGGGGCCTGGTCCGAGCCCGGCGCCCCGGCCGACACCGCGGTCGAGCTGGCCGAGGAGCTGCGGACCATGGCGCGCTGGCTGGCCCTCGGCGCCATCGAGGTCGGCGAGCGGGGCGACCTCGCGGCGGACGTCCGCGCGCTCGTGTAGCCCCAGCGCGCCACCCGTGCCCGCGGTGCTGGTCCCGCGGCATACACTGCGAGAGGTCCGTCTCACCAACTCAGGAGTGCGTCCACCGTGCCCAAGGTCATCGACAAGATCCTCCGCGCCGGCGAAGGCAAGATCCTTCGTCAGCTCGCCGCGATCTCGAAGCAGGTCAACGCCCTCGAGGACGAGTTCCGCGCCATGAGCGAGGACGAGCTCCGCGGCATGACCGCCGAGTTCCGGGAGCGGCTCGACCAGGGTGAGACCCTCGACGACCTCATGCCGGAGGCGTTCGCGACGGTGCGCGAGGCGGCCAGCCGCGTGCTCGGCCAGCGGCACTTCGACGTGCAGGTGCAGGGCGGCGCCGCGCTGCACCTCGGGAACATCGCCGAGATGAAGACCGGTGAGGGCAAGACCCTCGTCGCGACCCTGCCCAGCTACCTCAACGCGCTGTCGGGCAAGGGCGTCCACGTCATCACCGTCAACGACTACCTGGCGCGCTACCACGCGGAGTGGATGGGCCGCGTCTACACCTACCTCGGCCTCAGCGTCGGCATGATCCTGCCGAACATGACGCCGCCGGAGCGTCGCGACGCCTACGCGTGCGACATCACCTACGGCACGAACAACGAGTTCGGCTTCGACTACCTGCGCGACAACATGGCCGATGACATCGCGGCCTGCGTCCAGCGGGGCCACAACTTCGCCATCGTCGACGAGGTCGACTCCATCCTCATCGACGAGGCGCGCACGCCGCTCATCATCTCGGGCCCCACCGAGGACGAGGTCAAGTGGTACGGCGAGTTCGCGCGGATCGTCGGCGCGATGAGCATCGACACCCACTACGAGGTCGACGAGAAGAAGCGCACCGTCTCCGTCACCGAGGAGGGCATCGACAAGGTCGAGGACCAGCTCGGCATCGACAACCTCTACGACGCGGTCAACACCCCGCTCATCAGCTTCCTCAACAACGCCATCAAGGCCAAGGAGCTGTTCAAGCGCGACAAGGACTACGTCGTCATCGACGGCAACGTGATCATCGTCGACGAGCACACCGGACGCATCCTCGACGGCCGTCGCTACAACGAGGGCCTGCACCAGGCGATCGAGGCCAAGGAGGGCGTGCGCATCCGCGAGGAGTACCAGACGCTCGCCACCATCACGCTGCAGAACTACTTCCGGCTCTACGACAAGCTCGGCGGCATGACCGGTACGGCCATGACCGAGGCGAGCGAGTTCGACAAGACCTACAAGCTCGGCGTCGTCCCGATCCCGACCAACAAGCCGGTCTCGCGCATCGACCAGCCCGACCTCGTCTACCGCACGGAGGCCGCCAAGTTCGACGCCGTCGTCGCCGACATCGAGGAGCGCCACGCCACGGGCCAGCCGATCCTCGTCGGCACCACGAGCGTCGAGAAGAGCGAGCGGCTGTCCAAGCTGCTGAAGAAGCGCGGCATCCCGCACGAGGTGCTCAACGCCAAGCAGCACGAGCGCGAGGCCGCGATCGTCGCCGTCGCCGGTCACCGCGGCGCCGTCACCGTCGCCACCAACATGGCCGGTCGAGGCACCGACATCATGCTCGGCGGCAGCGTCGAGTTCCTGGCCGACGCCGAGCTGCGCAAGCAGGGTCTCGACCCGCTCGAGAACGCCGAGGAGTACTCGGCGGCCTGGCCGGCGACGCTGGAGCGCATCGAGGCGCAGGTCGCCGAGGAGAAGGAGGCGGTGCAGGCAGCCGGCGGCCTCGCCGTCATCGGCACCGAGCGCCACGAGTCGCGCCGCATCGACAACCAGCTGCGTGGTCGGTCCGGCCGTCAGGGCGACCCGGGCGAGACCCGCTTCTACCTGTCGCTCGAGGACGACCTCATGCGCCTGTTCAAGGCCGACTGGGTCAACTGGGTTCTGCAGACGATGAAGATCCCCGACGACGTCCCGATCGAGAACAAGCGCGTCACGAACGCGATCGCGTCGGCCCAGACGCAGGTCGAGGCGCAGAACTTCGAGACCCGCAAGAACATCCTCAAGTACGACGACGTGATGAGCCGCCAGCGCGAGGTCATCTACGGCGAGCGGCGCAAGGTGCTCGAGGGCGCCGACCTGGAGGACCAGGTGCGCACGATGATCACCGACACCGTCACGGGCTACGTGAACGGTGCCACCGAGGGCTTCCCCGAGCAGTGGGACCTCGAGCAGCTGTGGACCGCGCTGCGCACGCTCTACCCGGTGTCGTTGACGATCGAGGAGGTCGAGGACGAGGCGGGCGGCCGTGAGGCGCTCTCGCGCGAGTCGCTCGTCGAGACGATCACGGCCGACGCGCTGACGGCGTACGACCGTCGCGAGGAGGAGCTCGGCGCCCCGGTCACCCGCGAGCTGGAGCGTCGTGTGGTGCTCAGCGTCCTCGATCGCAAGTGGCGTGAGCACCTCTACGAGATGGACTACCTGCGCGAGGGCATCGGCCTGCGCGCCTACTCCCAGCGCGACCCGCTCGTGGAGTACCAGCGCGAGGGCTACGAGCTGTTCAGCGCCATGATGGACGGCATCGCCGAGGAGTCCGTCGGCTTCCTGTTCAACCTCGACGTCCAGGTCGAGGAGACCCCGGCCGATGACGAGGAGCACCCGCACCTGCAGGCCAAGGGCCTGGAGCCGAAGGGCGAGCAGAAGCTGTCCTACTCCGCCCCGTCGGAGGACGGCGACGTCGAGGTGCACAGCGAGACCGAGGAGCCGGCCGGCGACAAGCAGCGCCAGGCCAACCAGAAGTCGAAGGCACGGCAGAAGTCGAAGGCGGCGCGCCAGTCGCGCAAGCGCAACCGCTGACCGGCCTCGCCGACGTGGAAGGGCCCGCACCGTCTCGACGGTGCGGGCCCTTCGTCGTGTCGCCCGGTGGGGTCAGGCCCACTCGAGCGCGGTGCAGGTCCACACCGCGCGACCGCGCGGCGAGGTGACGAGCTCGAGCCGGACGGCGATCGCGTGCGAGCGTCCGCGGTGCACCATGCGGCCCGTGACCTCGACGGCGCGCTCGCTCACGACCGACAGGTGCACCGACGCGAGTCGACCGCCCGCGGGTCGACGGTCCTGACGCGTCGGGACGCGACCCTGCCGCACGAGCGCCGTCACCAGTGCGCGGTACGCGTCGGGCGTCATCCACGCCGACAGCTGCCGGGCGGGACGTCCGCCGCACAGCACCTCGGTCACGCCCTGCATGAACCGGGCCAGCGGTGCTCGCAGCTGTCGGGCCAGCTCCTCCCCGTCGCGGGTCTGCGGCACCGGCACGACCGAGGTGGGCGAACCAGGCAGCGGCAGCGGGAGCTGCGCCGGCAGGGCGTCCTCGTCGGTGACGAACCGGGCGGGGGAGCGCAGCTCCGTCGACGTCCTCATGCCGGCTCCCGCGGTGCCGTGAGGCGTTGTCCTGGCTGGAGCAGGTCCGGGTCGGGCCCGACCACCTCGCGGTTCTCCTGGTGCCACTGCTCCGTCGACGTGGCGACGTCGGCGACGCTCGCGCGGGGGCCTGAACGTGACGCGGCGATGCTCCAGAGCGAGTCGCCTGGAGCCACCACCACGGTGTCGGGGGGCGGCTGCGTCGGCGGTCCCACCGGCGGGGTGTCGTGGACCTCCGACGCGGGGCGGTCGGGGAGCACGAGGCCGTCGAGCGTCGATGCGGCGGGACTCGGGTCGGGCGACGGCGACGTAGCGGCGTGCGCCGTGCCGACCGACAGCGTGGTGACGACGCCGGCGACCAGCGCGCCGCGGACGGCACGGGGCAGCAGCCGCGCCGCGACGACCGCCGCGCGGCCGCCGACGAGACCGAGGCCGAGCGCGACGGCGGCCCAGGCCGCGATCGTGAGGAGGACGAGCTCGAGCAGGGAGGTGAGCGCCGTCGGGAACGACGATGCTCCCAGGCCCGCGACGGTGCGCTCCACGGACGGAACCCGCACGAGGAGCACCAGGACCGAGACGAGCCAGCACAGGTGACCGGACCACCGAAGACGCATGATGCTGTTTCCTGACGTTTGACGACGTTTGATGACATCGAAGGTCGGAAGACGCATGAGGTCAAGGCCTCGTGCACAGGTGAGGCCGGGGATGGGACGGGGGTACGGTGCTGGCATGCGCTGGGAGCGTCTGTTCGCCGAGCTCGAGGCGTCGCTCGACGACGACGCCCTCCTCGAGCGCGACGCCCTGGTCGCGGAGCTGCGCGACGAGGAGTGGTCACGGACGCCGTGGCGCTCGCTGCTCGGCGGTTACGTGGAGCTGGAGCTGCTGGGCGCCGGTCGGCTGGCCGGCGAGGTCCGGTTCGCGAACGACCGGCTCGTGCGCCTCGACGCCGGCAGCGTCGAGCACGTGGTCGCGATCGACGCGGTGACCGGCGTGCGCACCGACGGCCGCGCTCCGGCACCGTCCACGGTCGACGCCCGGCTGGGCTGGCCGCACGTGCTCCGCCGGCTGCGCGACGACGGCGACGAGGTCCGGGTGGTCAGGACCGACGGCGCGACCCTGCGCGCGCAGGTGGTGCGGGTCGTCGACGGTGGCGTCGTGCTGCGCACGGCCGAGCGTGACCTGCTCGTGCCCCTGCGCGCCCTCGCCGTGGTCACGCTGGGCCAGTGAGCTGGTGGCCCGATGAGCCTGCCGGGGCTGGTCGCCGTCAGCGCGTGACGTCGTCGGGCTGGTCGGCGAGGTCGGCGTCCGACAGCTCGGCGACGGCCTGCTCGGCGCGGGCGTACTGGCGGCGGATGTAGTCCTCGAGCTGGTCGTTCTCGACCCGCCACTGGTTCCGTCCGCCGATCTGGATGCCCTTCAGCTCGCCCGAGCGCACCAACGCGTACACCTGGCGCACCGTCACGTTCAGCACCTCGGCCACGTCGGCGAGGGTGAGGAACCGAGGAGTCGCATCGGACATGGGCCCATGCTCCCACGGCCTGGTGTCACCGGCCGTGACCGTCTCGGGGCTGTGGACGGACGTCCCGATCCACACCCCCGTGCTGGACGACATCGCTGCCATCGCAGTAGAAACGGGCCATGGTGATCGGGCGGGGGCCACGGCCAGGTGGCGACGGCAGCAGGAGCGGTGCGGTACCGGTGGGGGCGTCGGGCGGGCCCGCCGCGCGGCTGAGGCAGCAGCCCTGGACGGACCCGCGGCTGGTCCTCGGGGTGCTGCTCGTGCTCGGCGCGACGGTGCTCGGCGCGTCCGTGGTCGCGGCCGCCGACGACACCGAGGCGTACTGGGCGCTGGCCCGTGACGTGGAGGCGGGCGACCCGGTCCGGCGCGGCGACCTCGTCGAGACCCGCGCCCGGGTCGACGGCGACGCCGCCGGTGCTCTGCTGCGCACCGACCAGGCGCTTCCGGGTCGGCTCGAGGCGCTGCAGTGGTCGCGGGCCGGTGCCGAGGGTGCCCTCGTCGGCCGTGCCGACCTCGTCGCCGACGGCGCGACGGCCACCGTTGAGCTGCCGCTGTCCGTCGCGCTCGGGGCCGCGCCCGACGACCTGCGCGCGGGGGAGCGGGTCGACGTCTGGGTCGGTCCGTCACCCGACGGCGACCCCGTCGCGACCGACTCCGGTCCGGCGCGGCTGCTGCTCGAGGGCGTCGCCGTCGTGCGGGCCGGGGCCGTCGGGGCGTCCGGGGGTGCGCGCACCGTGCTCGTCGACGTCGGCCCCGACCTCGACGGCGCCACGCTGGCCCGGTTGACGTCCGGCCACGTGACGATCGTGCGGCGCTCGTGACCTCCTCCCCGCCGCGACGGGTCGTGCTGGCGGCCGCCGGTGCAGGCTGGGAGGCGGCAGCGGTACGGGCCGTCGAGGCCGCGCCAGACCTGCAGCTCGTGCGTCGGTGCGTCGACGTCGCGGAGCTCGTCGCGGTGGCGCAGACGGGCCACGTCGCCGTGGCCGCGGTCGACCTGTCGGTGCCGGGGCTCGACGTCGAGACCGTGCGCGCCGTCCGCGCCGCCGGCGTGCGGGTCGTCGGGCTCGGCCCCGCCGACCGCGCGTCGGCCCTGGGCGCCGACGCCGTGGGCGCGAGCGACGACGTCGTCTCGGCGCTGCGGACGGTCCGGCTGCGCGCCGACGACGGCCCCGCCGCGGACGAGCCGCCCGGAGGGACGCGCGACGCGGCGGAGCCGCCGCGTGACGGCCTGGTCGTGGCCGTGTGGGGGCCGCAGGGCGCGCCCGGGCGCAGCACCGTGGCCCTTGCGCTGGCCGACGCGATGGCGCGCACCGGCCGGCGCTGCGTGCTCGTCGACGCCGACACCAGCGGCGGCGCCCAGGCGCAGCAGCTCGGGCTGCTCGACGAGGTGTCGGGCCTCATGGCGGCCTGTCGTGTGGCGAACCAGGGCCACGAGGAGCAGGTCGAGGAGCACCTGCAGGTCGTCCGGGACGGCTTCGCCGTGCTCACCGGGCTGCCTCGCCCCGACATGTGGGTGCACGTGCGGGCGGCGCCCCTCGAGCGCGTGCTGCGACGGCTGGCTGACACGCACGACGCGGTCGTCGTCGACGTCGCGTCCTGCCTCGAGGCGCCCGACGGGCCGGGCGGTGGTCGCGACCAGGCCACGGTGACCGCGCTCCAGGTCGCCGACGTCGTCGTTGTGGTGGGTCGGGCCGACCCCGTCGGGCTCACCCGTCTGGTCCGGGGACTGCACGACCTGCGCGACCTGGTGCCCGACGAGCCGGTCGTGGTGCTCAACCAGGTGCGTGACTCGATCGGGTGGAGCGTGGAGCAGCTGGCCTCGACGGTCCACCGGCTCGCCGGCGTCCGCCCGCTCGTCGCGCTGCCGCAGGACGGGCCCACGGTCGACACCGCCGCGCTGCGCGGGGCGACCCTTGCCGAGGTCGACCCGAGGTCGGCGCTGGTCGCCTCCGTCCAGACGCTGGCGACGCTCGTGACCCGCGTCCGTCCCGTGACGCTCGCCGCACCCACGACGTGAACCACGCCGCACGCCGGACGTCGATACCGGTGGTAGGTTCGTCGGGATCTGCGAGGAGTGAGATGCAGCGCCTGAGTCCTCTGGACGCGATGTTCCTGAACCTGGACAGCCCGGACGTGCCCCGCCAGATCGCCTCGCTGGCGATCCTGGAGCCCGGGGGCTCGCTCACCTACGACCGACTCATCGGCGTCATCAACGAACGGCTCGACATCGTCCCGCGCTACCGCCAGGTGCCGCGCAAGGTCCCTGGCGCGCTCGGCACGCCCCTGTGGACCGACGACGAGGACTTCGACATCTCCCTGCACGTCCGCCGGTCCGCGCTGCCCCGCCCGGGCACGCGCGACGCGCTCCACGAGCTGGTCGGTCGGCTCGTGGCCCGTCGCCTCGACCTCGACCGCCCGCTCTGGGAGCTCTACCTCATCGAGGGCCTGGAGGACGGCAGCGTGGCGCTGCTGTTCAAGGCGCACCAGGCGCTCGTCGACGGCTCGGAGACGATCGACCTCGCGCAGGTGCTGCTGGAGGAGACCGACCGGGTCCGCGACATCCCGCACGAGGACTGGAACCCGCACCCGCGGCCGGGTCCGCTCGGCGTCGTCGCCGCCACGCTGGAGCGCAACGTGCGCCACCCGGGCGAGGCGTTGCGGATCGCCGAGATGAACGTCGGACGCGTCGCGCGCCACCTGCCGGTCATCGGTGCGGGCGCGCCGTCGCAGCGCGGCGTCCTCTCGGGCACGCTGTCGCGCCACCGCCGGTTCACGACCGTCTCGACCTGCCTCGAGGAGTACCGCCGGGTGCGCGACCAGCACGGTGGCACGGTCAACGACGTCGTGCTCGCCGTCATCACCGGCGGCATCCGCGGCTGGATGCTGACGCGCGCCGAGCCGGTCACCGCGAAGACGAGCTTCCGCGCCATGGTGCCGATGTCGGTCGCGGCCGACGACGGCCTGCCGACCTCGCTCGGCTCGAAGGTGCGCGGGCACCTGCTCTCGCTCCCGGTGGGCGAGACGAACCCGGTCGTGCGCCTGCACCAGGTGTCGTACGCGCTGAAGGACCACCGCGAGACCGGCTCCGCCGTCGCCGCCAACCAGCTGGCGAGCCTGCCGGGCTTCGCCACGTCGACGTTCCACGCGGTCGGCGCACGCGTCGCCGCGACCGAGACGTCGCGCGGGCACCACCTGACGATCACCAACGTGCCCGGCCCGCAGGAGCCCGTCTACATGGCGGGGGAGCAGGTGGCCGAGGTGTACCCGGCGATCCCGCTCATCGACCAGCGTGTCGTGTCGATCGGTGTCACGTCGTACCACGGGGGCGTGTTCTTCGGGATCGTCGCCGACCGCGAGGCCGTGCCCGACGTCGACGTCCTGGGGCAGTGCATCGAGGAGGCCCTCGAGGAGCTGGTGGAGACCGTCGGACCGCGTCGGGGTCGGGCCCCGCGCGGCCGGCAGAAGCCGAGGAAGGCATGAGCGTGCGGGTGTGGGTCGGGGTCGACGCCGAGCGGCTGCGCGCCCTGCGCGACGGCAGCCCGCTCGACGGCGAGGTCGTCGCCGCGGAGTCCGACGACGAGCAGCACGAGCTCGAGGCGCTGGAGGCCGCGGCGGAGGACGGTCCGGTCGTGGTCGTGGCCGAGGTGGCGCAGTCGGCCGACGGGTCGACCGCCGACGTGACCCTCGCCGACGTCGAGGCCCTGCACGTCGACGCCGACGGCAGCGGCAACCTCGCCTGGTACGCCCCGCAGGAGCTCGAGACGGTCCTCGGCCTGCTCGGCTGAGCCGCGCACCACGCAGCAGGGCCCCCGACCTGCACGGTCGGGGGCCCTCGTGCGTGGACCGCGGGCGGGGCGGTCCCGCGGGGGTCAGAGGCGGGTCTTGCCCAGCTCGACCTCGTGCTTGAGCGACCCCTTGATCGCCTTGGCGACCTCGGGCTCGATCTTCTTGCCGATGAACGGGATCTTCACCGTCACGTCGCCGGCGACGGTGAACGAGGTGCCACCACCCTTGGCCTCCAGGACGGCCGTGCCCAGCATCTCGGCGGGCTGGCCGATGATGCTGACCTTCACGTCGGCCTTGCGGCTGCCGTCGGACTCCGGCGGGCTCCACTTCTCGGTCTGCTTGACCTTCACGGTGTCGCCGGTGAGCTTCTTGACGAAGTCGGGCATCTCGGCGGGCTGGGTGCGCACGATCGTGATCGTCACGGCCCCGCCGGACTCGGTGACGTCGACGTCGATGTCGCTCGCGCCGGCGTCCTCGGCAGCCTCGGTGCGGAACGCCTCGCTGGAGATGAGGCCGAACACGGCCTCGACGTCGGCGTCGCCGTAGGAGTGGGTCTCGTTGATCTTCATGGCGTCATCCTTGCAGTTCTGCGCTCAGGAGGCGGGCTGTTCGGGCGCGGACTCGACCTGGGGCGCCGACGACGTGCCGAGCTGGCCCTTGAGCTCCGCGAGCCGCGCCTCGATCTCGAGCTGGGTGGTGTCGGCCTCCAGCTCCTCGAACTGCGCGTCGAGGCTCGAGGCCTGCAGCTCGGCGTGCCCGGCCACGCGTGCCTCCTCGCGCCGCACCTTCTCCTCGAAGCGGGACAGCTCGCTCGTGGGGTCGAGGACGTTGATGGAGCCGACGGCCTGCTGCACCTGGGCCTGCGCGGCGGCCGTCTTCTGACGTGCGACGAGCTGGTCGCGACGGGTCTTGAGGTCGTCGAGCCGGCTGCGCATGGTGACGAGCCCGGTCTTGAGCTTCTCGACCGTCTCGTTCTGCTGGGCGATCGCGGGGGCGGCCGTCTTGGCCTCGTTCTCGAAGCCGATCTGCTTGCCGAGCGCGACCTTGGCGAGCTGGTCGAAGCGGTCGGCCTCCGACGGCTGGCCGGCGGTGCGCAGGGCGTCGGCCTTCTGCGACGCGGCGATCGCCTTCGCGCCCCACTCCTTGGCGGCGGCGACGTCCTCGGCGTGGTCGGCCTCGGCGAGCCGCAGGTTGCCGATGGTCTGCGCCACGGCGTCCTCGGCCTCGGCGATGCTGTTGGTGTAGTCGCGGACCAGCTGGTCCAGCATCTTCTCGGGGTCCTCGGCCTTGTCCAGCATCGCGTTCACGTTCGCGCGGGTCAGCTGGGCGATACGACCGAGGATCGACTGCTTCTGGGCCATGGTGCTCTCTCTTCCGGTGGGACGTGCGGGTGGGGTCGGGGGTCAGAACCGTCCGCCGCCGCTGCGACGGCTCCGTCTGCTGGTGGAGCGGGGACTGCGGGTGCGGCGGCTCGAGCGGGTCGTCCGGCCGGAGCGTCGGACGCGTCCACGGCTGCCCGACCCCATGGCCAGGCCGCCGAGGATCCCGCCCAGGGAGAGGTCGTCGCTCGGCGCCGACGACGCGCGCCAGGCGGCCACGTCGGCCTCGGCACTCGTCTGCGCCTCCTTCACGAGCCCGGCGGCGCGCTCCAGCGTGCGCGTCGCCTCCTCGGGGTCGCTGTCGACGGCCTGGCGTCCGGCGTCGAGCAGGCGGCCTGCCTCCGAGAGCCGCGTGCGGGCGGTGCTGCCGACGGCGCCACGGTGCGTCTCGACGTAGGTGGAGACCGCGGAGACGGTGGCCGTCACCTGGGCCAGCAGGTCGTCGGCCGCGTCGGCGGCGTGGGCGAGGTCGTCGCGTGCGGTGTCGACCGCGTCGAGCAGGGCGACGGCCTGGCCGGTCGCCTCCTCAGCGGTGCGCAGCCGCACGGCCGCGGTCGCGTGGTCGGACCCGCCGAGCGCCGCGCGGGCCTGGCCGAGCTGCTCGGTGGCGCTGCGCGTGAGCGACTCCGCGCGGATGACGTTGCCGGAGACGGCGGCGAGCGCACTGCCGGCGTGCTCGGACTGGAGCGCGCGGAGAGTCTCGGCGGTGGGCGCCAGCCGCGCGACGACGGCATCGAGGCGCTGCTGCAGCGTGTCGGCCACCTCGGGCGCGCGGGTCTGCAGGTCGCGCAGCGCGTCGAGGCGCTCGACCTGGGCATCGAGCGCGTCGTCGACCGTGTCGCAGAGGTGCAGCACCCGTGACAGCAGCACGCGACGTTCGGCGTCGGTCTCGGGCTCGGCGTCGTCGAGCCGTTGGCGCAGCGTGAACGCCTCGCGCAACGTGGCCCGCCCCTCCACGACCGTGCGCCGGAAGTCGGCTGCGGCGGCCTCGCCGAACTGGGCCTCGGCGAAGCCGACCTCCTGGTCGGCGGTCTGCAGCGCATCGTCGACCACCACGAGCGCCTCCGCGACGGCGGCCTCGAGCTCGTCGTCGTCGAGGATCGCCGCCGGGTCGACCGGCTGGCCGTGCTCGTCGACCACCGGGTGCGTGTGGTCGAAGCGTCGACGGGAGCGGTGGACCCCGTAAGCAGCACCGGCGGCCACGACAGCCGTGCCGCCGACGACCCAGCCCCACGGGATGCCGGTGTCGCGGTCCACGTCGGTGAGCCCCCGGGCGGCGCCGGTGGCTGCACCGGCCCAGTCGTCCTGCCGAAGGGCCGGGAGGATGTACTCGCGGTCGACCTTCTCCAGGTCGGCGTCGGAGAGCTCGTCGCTGTCGGCGTCGTAGCCGTAGGATCGCGACTCCAGCGCGACGGCCAGCAGCACGTCGGTGCGGCCCAGGCCCGACCGCTCGGCGGTGCGCGTCGCCCACTCGGCACCCGTCAGCCCGTCGAAGGTCCGGACGTACACGACGAACAGCTGACGGCCGGTGTCGCGGTAGTAGCGGTCGAGCGCGGCCTGGACCTGCGGACGGTCGGCGCCGAGAGCGTCGGCACGGTCGGTGATCTGGCCGCTGACGTCGACGGGCTCCTCCGCGGCGGCCGGCCCGACCCCGACGACGCCCACGACCCCGAGAGCGAGCAGGGCCGAGGTCACGGCCAGGGCACGGCGGACGAAGCGCGGCATCACACGTCGATCCTTGCGGATCGCTGGTTGCGGGACAACCGCGCGCGCCGGGGCGTGTCGGCTCACCCGGTCCTGGCCGCGCCTCGCCGGAACATCCACCCGCGCATGAGCACGAACCGGCCCACGGTGACGATCAGGTTCGCCGCGGTGAGCACCACCACCTCGAGCCCACGGTGCTGCGTGCCGGCCAGCTGGTGCAGCAGCGCCAAGGCGCCGCTCGTGACGGCGATGCCGGTTCCGAGCACCACCAGGCCCTGCAGCTGGTGGACGGCGGCACCGCCCGGACCACGGACGCCGAACGTGAAGCGCCGGTTCGCGGCGGTGTTCGCGACCGTCGTGAGCAGCAGGGCCACCACGTTGGCGCCCTGTGCGCCGAGGGGTCCGCGCAGCCCGAGGTAGAGGACGGCGAAGGCGAGGGTCGAGAGGACGCCGACCACCGCGAACCCGGCCAGCTGGGCGGAGAGCCCGCCGGCCGCGCCCTGGCGCGAGACGCGGCCGAGCTCTGCGGCGACCTCGCCCACGGGCACGCGGCCGCGGACGAGCGACCAGCCGAGCCGTGCCATGCCACGCAGGTCGTCGAGCGCGGTGCGGAGCACGTCGACGCTGCTGTCGGGGTCGTCGACCCAGTCGACCGGCACCTCGTGGATGCGCAGCCCCGACCGCTCGGCGACCACGAGGAGCTCGGTGTCGAAGAACCAGGCGTCGTCGTGCACGAGGGGCAGGAGCCGGTCGGCGACGTCGCGACGGATCGCCTTGAAGCCGCACTGCGCGTCGCTGAACCGGGCCCGCATCGCACCGCGCAGCAGGTAGTTGTACCCGCGCGAGACGATCTCGCGCCGAGGTCCGCGCACCGTGCGCGACGTCCGGGCGAGCCGGCTGCCGATGGCCAGGTCGGAGTGGCCGGTGAGCAGCGGCGCCACGAGGGGCAGCAGCGCGTTCAGGTCGGTCGAGAGGTCGACGTCCATGTAGACGAGGACGTCGGCGTCCGAGCTCGACCACGCCGCCTTCAGCGCGCGACCCCGCCCCTTCTCCTCCAGGTGCACGACCCGCACGCCGGGGTGCCGGGCGGCCAGCTGGTCGGCGAGCGCGCCGGTGCGGTCGGTGCTGGCGTTGTCGGCCACCGTCACCGTCGAGACGAGGGGCAGGTCATCCAGGAGCGCGACGACCGCCTCGACCGACGCCACGAGGCTGCGCTCCTCGTTGAACACCGGGATGACGACGTCGAGCGTGCCGAGCCGACGCGCCGGCGACGTGGTCGGCTCCATCACGGCGCTCACTGCACGCCGCCCGACAGGTCGTACAGCGTGGTGTTGTCGACGGTCTGCGCGGTGAACGTCGCCTCGACCCACTCCTGGATCTCGGTGCTCGTGCTGCCGCTCGCACCCGGCCCGCCACGTCCGCCACCGCCGCCGGCGATGAACCAGTGGATCTCCCCGTCGGCCACGAGCTGCTTGAACTCGCTCAACGTGGGCGACGGGTCGGAGCCGTTGAAGCCGCCGATCGCCATCACCGGCTCCTCGGTGGACAGCTGGAAGCCGGCGGCGCTGTTGGAGCCCACGGCGGCGGCGACCCAGGTGTAGGAGTCGGCGTCCTGGGTGAGCAGCGCGTCGACCTCGGCCGACGAGGTCGAGCCCTCGAGCAGCCCACCGGCGCCTGCTCCGCCGGTCGGGCCGTTCTGTCCGGTGCCGTTCTGTCCGGTGCCGGTCTGGCCCTGCGCCGAGCCCTGTCCCTGACTGGTGCCCTGTCCCTGCGGGAAGCCCTGCCCCTGGGGGAAGCCCTGTCCTTGCGGTGCGCCCTGCGGCGCACCCTGCTGGCCGGTCGCGCCGGGGCGACCTCCGGGGAAGCCGCCCGGAGGACGTCCGCCGCCGAAGCCGCCAGGTCCACCGCGACCGGTGTCGGGGCCGGCGGTCGGGATCGAGCCGGTGTGCGGCGAGGCGGCGGTGTCGACCGCGTAGACGGCAGGTCCGGCGAGCATGGTCACAACGGCGGCGCCCGCCAGGCCGAGACCGAGGCGTCGTGCGGCGCGGTAGGGGAGCCGACGCCGGACGACCGGCAGCGCGAGGAGGGCGCCGGTGACGAGCACGCCGGCGACCGCGACGGTGGGCGCGAGCCATGGCAGGAACCCGTCGGCACGGCGCAGCAGGACGACCGCCATGGCCGTGGTCGCGAGGAGCACGACCGCGGCGCCGACGACCGCCACCAGCTCGGTGCGGTGACGCCAGAGCAGGTGGCCGCCGATGCCGATGACCGCGCCGATCGCGGGAGCCAGCGCCACCGTGTAGTAGGCGTGGAAGATGCCGGCCATGAGGCTGAACGTCAGGCCCGTGACCAGGAGCCACAGGCCCCAGACGACCAGCCCGGCGGTGTGCGGGGCGGAACGCCAGCCCCGGCCGGAGCGCACCGCGAACCACAGGCCGAGACCGAGCAGGAGCAGGGCCGCAGGGAGCAGCCAGGCGATCTGACCACCGATCTCGGCGTCGAACAGCCGCGTGAGGCCGGTCTGGCCCCACATGCCACCGCCGGCGCCGCCACCGCCACCGCCGACGGAGCCGACCTCGTTGCCGTTGAGCCGTCCGAGGCCGTTGTAGCCGAGCGTCAGCTCGAGGATCGAGTTGTTCTGCGAGCCGCCGATCCACGGTCGGCTCGACGCGGGCCACAGCTCGACGGCCAGCACCCACCAGCCGCCCGCGACGACCATCGACGCGAACGCGACGAGCAGGTGCCCGACGCGACGCCAGAACGGCACAGTGGCCGCGAGCAGGTAGACGCCGCCGAGCGCCGGCAGGACGAGGAAGGCCTGCAGCATCTTCGTCAGGAAGCCGAACCCGACGAGGGCGCCTGCGAGCACGAGCCAGCGCACCGCGCGGGCCGGGTCCTCCAAGGCGCGCAGCGTCGCGGCCGTCGCGCCCACGAGGAGAAGCAGCAGCAGGGCGTCGGGGTTGTTGAACCGGAACATCAGCGTCGCGACCGGGGTGAGGGCGAGGACGAGACCGGCGGCGAGACCGGCCCAGGCGTTGCCGGTGGTCCGGCGCACCGTCCCGTGCAGCAGCCACACCGTCGCGACGCCCATGAGCGCCTGGGGCACGAGGATGCTCCACGACGACAGGCCGAAGAGGCGCACCGACAGGGCCATCACCCACAGCGACATCGGTGTCTTGTCGACCGTGATCGAGCTGGCGGCGTCGGAGGAGGCGAAGAACATCGCCTTCCACGACGCGGAGCCGGCCTGCGCGGCGGCGGAGTAGAACGAGTTGGCCCACCCGGAGGCGCCGAGGCCCCACAGGTAGAGCGCTGCCGTCGCTGCGAGCAGGAGCAGCAGGGCGGGGCGGGCCGCGGGGTGGTCCTCCGGGCGTCCACGCCAGAGGCGGGCGAGGGGCCGGGGCGCGGTGTCGCGCTGAGTCGGGGCCTGGGGTGGCTCGGCGGGTCGTGATGCCGCGCGGAGCGTCGTCGTCGGGTGCATGACGTCGATGCTGGGCGGCCCCGCTGGGGTGCTCGTCTCGTCGCGCTGTGGGTCGTCTGTGAGTGGTGGCGCGGCTCAGGAGCGAGGCAGCGTGATGCGGAACGTCGTGCTGCCGGGGCGGCTCTCGACCTCGACCCGGCCGCCGTGGGCCTCGGCGATCGCCCGGACGAGCGACGTCCCGAGGCCGGCGCCGCCGGACGCGCGGGTCCGCGAGGAGTCGCCGCGCGTGAACCGCTCGAACACCACGGGCAGCAGGTCGGGGGAGAGGCCGGGACCGTCGTCGTGCACCTCGATCCGCACGGTGGCGTCGTCGACGTCGACCCGTGCCGTCACCTCGGTGCCGGGCGGGGTGTGCCGGGTGGCGTTGCGCAGCAGGTTCGTGACGGCCTGGTGCAGCCGCATCGCGTCGCCGGGCACCTCCACGGCGACGTCGGGCAGCGCGAGCCGCCAGCGCCGCTCGCGGTCGACGACCTGCGCGTCGGCGACGGCCTCGGCGACGAGCCGGCTCACGTCGACCGGCTCCCGCTCCAGCGGGCGTCCGGCGTCGAGGCGGGCGAGCAGCAGCATGTCGTCGACGAGGGTCGACATCCGCTGGGCCTCCTCCTCGACCTTGGCCAGCTGGTCGGTGCCGGTGCGTCGGCCGAGCTCGGCGTAGCCGCGGATGGTGGCGAGCGGGGTGCGCAGCTCGTGGGACGCGTCGGCGAGGAACTGGCGCACCTGCTGCTCGCTCTCGTGACGTGCGTCGAGCGCCCCCTCGACGTGCCCGAGCAGCCGGTTGAGCGCCTCGCCGACCTGGCCGACCTCCGTGCCGGGGTCGGTGAGCGCGTCGGGCACCCGGGCCGTGCGGCCGACCTCGCCGGAGTCGAGGGGGAGGGCCGAGACCTCGTGCGCCGTGGCGGCGACGTCGCGCAGCGGACGCAGCTGGCGGCGCACGAGGGCAGCCCCGACGGCTGCGGCGACGGCGGCGCCGACGACGGTGAGCAGCACCTCCCACCACAGCAGCTGGGTGAGGGTCTGGTCGACGTCGTCGGTGGGCAGGCCCTGCACGACGACGGTGCCGTCGGGCGTGGTGGTGGCGGCGACGCGCACCGACCCGAGGCCGGGGAGGTCGATGGTGCGGGGCGTCTCGTCGGCGTCGACGCCGCCGAGGCGCTGCAGCGCGGTGGTGGAGAGGCCGCGCAGGCTCCCGCTCGACGTGATCTGCACGCCGTTGGCGCAGTCGGAGGTGTAGACGGCGGTGAGGCTGCCGGCGGCCTGCCCGAGGGGTGGTCGGGGACGTTCGCCGCACACGACGTCGACGCGGCTGCTGGGCCCACCCGGCCCGCCGCCGGGTCCGAGCGGGTTGCCGCGCGCCTCGGTGCTGGCGCGGTCCATGGCCTGCGCGAGCTGGGCGTCGAGGCGGTCGGTGAGCGAGCTGCGCATGAGCAGCGTCGCGGCCGCGGCGACCAGCAGGCTCGCGGTGGCCACCAGCACGACGACGGTGAGGACGAGCCGGCGGGTGAGGCTCATGCGCTCTCGGCGGGCTTGAGCACGTAGCCGGCGCCGCGCTTGGTGTGGATCATCGGCTCGCGGCCGGCGTCGATCTTCTTGCGCAGGTAGGAGATGTAGAGCTCGACGACGTTGGCCTGGCCGCCGAAGTCGTAGTTCCACACGCGGTCGAGGATCTGCGCCTTGCTGAGCACGCGACGCTGGTTGCGCATGAGGTAGCGCAGCAGCTCGAACTCGGTCGCGGTGAGCTCGATGGGGGTGCCGGCGCGGGTGACGTCGCGACTGTCCTCGTCGAGGGTGAGGTCGCCGACGGTGACGACGTGGTCGGAGCGCTGCTCGAGCACGCCGGTGCGTCGCACGAGGGCGCGGACGCGGGCGACGACCTCCTCGAGGCTGAACGGCTTGGTCACGTAGTCGTCGCCGCCGGCGGTGAGCCCGGCGACGCGGTCTTCGACGGCGTCGCGCGCGGTGAGGAAGAGGACGGGGACGCGGTCGTCGTGCTGGCGGACGCGTCGCAGGACCTCGAGGCCGTCGACGTCGGGCAGCATCCAGTCGAGGACGATCACGTCGGGGGCGTGCTCGCGGGCGGTGGACACGGCGTCGCGTCCGGTGGCGGCGGTGCGCACGTCCCAGCCCTCGTAGCGCAGGGCCATCATGAGCAGCTCGGCGATGTTGGGCTCGTCGTCGACGACGAGGACGCGCAGGGGCGTGCCGTCGGCGCGGGTGAGGGGCGCGGTCATGGGTCCAGTGTGGACGGCCTGTCCGTCGCCTGTCCGTGCGGAACCTGTGTGGTTCCTGTGAGCGGGCTGCGTGCGGGTCAGGCGGCGCCGAGGTCGGCGGCGATGCTGCTCTCGAGCGCGCGGACGCGGGCGCGCGTGGCGTCGGCGAGGCGGGTGGTGCGCTGCGCCTCGGCGAGGTCGCCGATGGAGACGAGGTGCTGCACGAGCGGCTCGAGGTCGTCGAGGTGGACGCCGTCGACGAGGCTGGTGACCTCGATCAGCTCCGAGAGCAGGGCGTGGAGCAGCAGGTGGGCGTCGAGGTCGCCGTCGGCGGGGTGGGCGCCGATGACGAGACGAAGCTGCTGGCCGAGCGAGAACGCGACGTCGGGCGTGAGCGCGCACTCCTCGACGGCTGCGGTGACGAGCGTGAGCACGTCGGCCAGGCCTTCGCGCGGGGCGAGGGTGGCGGCCTCCTCGAGGAGGCTGCGCAGGTAGGCGTGCGGAACGAGGGCGTCGTCGTCGAACGACGGCTGCACCACGCGGGTGGTCGTCACCATGTCTTCCACTTCTCCCCACTCCCAGAGGACATGCTCCCGGACCGCGATCACCTGCGCTCTAGCCCGAACGGGTCATTTTCGCAGTCCGGCTTCCACTGTACGTGACCGATCACACGCTTGACCAGCCGTGATTGCACGACGTGACGACCGGGGCGGCGCCGGCGTCAGCGTCCGAAGCACGATCCGCTCCTGGGGCGGACACACCACCTCGCGAGCGGTGTGTGTTGCCGTGCAGTCTTCGCTGGCAGAGTCCCTGTGACGGTGAGCGAACGTCCGGAGCAGGGTCGATGTCCTTCTGGAGGTTGTAGGTGAAGGCGAGTGTCGTGGCGGTGATGGCGTGCGCGCTGCTCCTGTCGGGCTGTGCGGGCGCTGAGAGCGGGGATGCGAGCGCGGGGGTGACCATCCTCCGCCCGAGCGAGCGCGAGGTGCTCCACGGCGCCGAGGGGGAGTCGCTCGACGGTGCACCGGTCGACCTGGATAGCTACCGCGGCAAGGTCGTCGTCGTGAACTGGTGGGGCTCGTGGTGCGCTCCTTGTCGCAAGGAGGCCCCGGTCTTCGCAAGAGTGTCCGATGAGGCGCCGTCGGACGTGGCCTTCATCGGTCTTCTCGCGCGGGACTCGCCTGCCGCTGCGCGAGCCTTCAACGAGCGTTTCGGGGTCCGGTACCCGACCTTGGTCGACCGCGACAGTCGTCTTGCCCTGCGGTTCAGCCAGGTGCTCCCTGTCCAGGCCGTCCCTGGTACGTGGGTGCTCGACACCCGCGGACGGGTGGCCGCGCGGATCGCCTCGGCCGAGGTCACCCCGACGCTGCTCCGCGACGTCGTCGCCGAGGTGCGGGGCTCCTGACGCGGGTCGCGATCGTCCGTCCGTCCCACTTGTCCACAGTTTAGGCGGGCGTCCCCTTCACAGATCGCGCCGTTCTTGTCATGGTCCTGGTCATCGACACGACTTCTCGGGGGACAGGTCAGTGGTGGATCCGGTGCAGGCGACGCTCGCGGAGCGGGTGCGCGAGCAGGTGCGACGTCGGCGGCTCGACCCGCAGACGGACGCGGATGCGGTACGCGAGGTCGCGCACGAGGTGGTGGCCGAGCACGAGCGACGGTCGCTGACGGGTGCGGTGCGGTCGCTGGAAGAGCCCGACCGGGTGGTCGGCGGGATCGTGGCCGACGTGGCCGGGCTCGGACCGTTGCAGCCGTTCCTGGACGACCCGACGGTCGAGGAGGTTAGTACGAAACCACGAGCGTCTCGTGTGATGGGACGTGGACGACGACACGTGGCGCGGCCTGGCGTGTCGCGCCACCTGACATGCATCGACCCCGGCTAGGTCGACGAGCCTCTTTGCTTCTGAGCCTCCAGGCTCGAAATCTCGCTCCGACACTCCGAGCACCGTCGGTCACCCGGTCCCGCCGGTGTAGGCCTGTTCACGCCGGCTCGGCACGCCAGGCCCCCGTGCGTCTTGTCTTTGGATAGCCACGTCAGCGCGTGCGCCTTGCCGTCGTTGGCGAGCACCCAGCGGACGCCGTCATCATCGCTCATGACTTCATTGTGTCGAAGTCTCGGCGCTCATGCCGCCGTCAGCGGGGATCGCCGCACCCATATCTACGCGGGCGGCCCCGGCGAAGGCCTCTAGCAACGCGCTCACGCGGCCGTAGTGCTGGGCGACCTCTTCAAGGTTCTTTGGCCCTCGTCGGCAGAGATTGGCAAACTCGAAAAGTGCCGCATACACCTCCTCGGCGGCCCTCCCGGTCGCGGGTGATCCGTAGAGGCCCACCGTTCCCCACTGATCCAGCAACTCATCGCCGACGGGCCGATGCAAGTCGGTCGAGCGTTCGCCGATGAGAAACCTTGAGCCCGCGGTCCACAGCCTCGAACTCTCGCTCCTCGCGGTGCTGATGAACGCTTCGTAGGCCGTCCGACGAGAGTCGAACAACCGGGCCGCGCGTTCCTCTTGTCTGGCTTCCAGGCGCGCGCGACGGCTTTCCGCGCGGTCGGCGTCGGCTCTCCGATCGGCTCGTCGGTCGCTAAGGGTGTTGGCGAGGAACTGCAACGCGGCTCCGACGAAGACGCCAATGACTGCCCACGCTGCGGTACTCATGCGAGACACGCTAGCGAAGGGCGGCGACAGGTCACGCAAGTCGCCTTTCGCGACTGGAATCGCAGTGCAAAATGACTCTCGTCGAACAGGCGACATCGCCGCCCTTGGCGTGTACGGTCGTCGTAACAGAACGGTCCCGCAGGGCGCGGCAACGCCCGACGGGACCTAGACCGGAAGCCCTTACAAGGAAGGCTGCCAGCCATGACCGTGATCCTCCCACAGGAGCGCGACGCCGCTCCCTCGAATGGCCCCGTCGCTCACGACGCGTACCTCGACCTCGCTCACGAGGCGGCGACACTGCTGCATGACACGCCGCTCGGGCGCCTCCTGGACGACTGCGCGTTTGCCGATCTCGTCGACGAAGCGGTCGACGGCCTCCTCGCGCGTTTCTCTGCGCTCGCCTGAGCGGCGGCTAGTCGCCGCGCGCGCACCTAAACGACGAAAAGCCCCGCCCCCGGCGCATAGCGCTAGGGACGGGGCTTTCGGTTTAGGCAGCGCGGGCTACCTGGCCCTGGTGGGCGTCGTAGTTGTCGATCGCGTCCTCGACGAGAAGCGAGATGCGAGCCATGCCGGCCTCCCAATCGGTGATCTCGAAGTCGGCGACCGTGACGGACACGCCGCCCGATCCGCCCTCGCCGGGCTGGAAGTCGCGGGCGAGCGCTGCCTCGAAGGCGCGTGTCTGGCGCGGTGACAGCACGCGCTCAGGCTGGACGGTGCCCTTCGCCATGAAGCCGAGCCCGGAGGCGACGCCGCCGGAGTCGAACAGGCCGCCGAGGACCTTCTTCTTCACGCCGTTGCCGATCTCGCCGAACAGGCCCGAGACGTTGCCGAGGAGGCCGCCGATGTTGGCCTTGTCGAGCAACTTCGACTTGATCCAGCCGGTGATCTTTCCGCTAGCGCCCTTCAGCGTGTCCCACACCGAGCCGCCCGAACCGCCCTTGTAGTGGCCGCCCATGAACTCCGCGTGGAGGTGAGGGCCGGTGCTGTTGCCGGTCGACCCGACGCGGCCGATGATTTGGCCCTGGCGCACGGCCTCGCCCACCTTCACGGCGAAGGAGGAGAGGTGAGCGTAGAGGCTGCTCGTGCCGTCGGTGTGGTTGAGGCGAATGTGCTTGCCGTAGGACGTCGTCAGGCTCTTGACGAGAGCCACGGTGCCGGCCTTCCACGCCTTGACCGGCGTGCCGATCGGGTTCGGGAAGTCGCCAGCCCACGTCGCCCACGGATACTGCATCTTGGAGTGCTGCCGTCCAGTTCCCGGTGCCACTGCGCCACCTCGCGCGAACGCCGGCAGCACACCGCGGGCTGCTGCCTCGCGCATGGCGTAGATCGCCCCGTGTCCGCCCATGTTGCGCACGTCGGCGGCGTCGAGGACGTGCTCTCCAGCGGAGAGCCACGCGGGGATGGAGTCACTGATCGATGTCCCCGGCCCGAAGACGGCGCCGCCGCGGGCACGGTGGATTGCACCGCGCGCCGCACGCGCCTTGTCAGAGCCCGTCTCGGTCGCCACCTTGGCAGCGCCGAGAAGCGGGACGTTGACTCCCGGAATCTTGTTGATCAGGTCCAGAAACCCGTTGATGATTCCCTTCGCCTTGTCGAGTGGCTTCCGGACGGCGTCGACGATCTTCGACCAGGAAGACGCAACGCGCTGACGCACGGAGGTGAAGGCGTCGGCGAGGTTGCTGGCACCACGGCCGATCGCGGAGAAGGCAGGTCGGATCGACGTCCACGCGCTCTTGATCCGCGCGACGATCCACCCGAACACGGGCTTGACGACGTTCGTCCAGAGGAAGCGGATCGCGGGGGCGACGAGGTTGCGGATCGTCCACGCCAGGAGGCGGAGGATCGGCTTTACGAGCGCCCACACCGTGCGGAAGTACGTCCCGATGATCTTCAGGTGCACGGCCGCCACACGGCGCAGGACGCCGAACGCGACAGGCAGCGCGCGGGCGAGCCACTGGCCGATCTCGGTCACGACGGGCCGGATCGCCTGCCACGCGGAGGCGAACGCGCTCTTGACCGACGACCACACGCGGTCGACGACCGAGCGGAAGGTCTCACTGTGCTTGTACGCGTAGACGAAGCCGGCGACGAGGAGGGTCAGAGCCGTCACGACGATGCCGATGACGTTCGCCTTCATGGCCGTGTTCATCCGGCGCTGTGCGGCCGTCACGGCGTACATGAGGACGAGTTGCCGTCCGCGCCAGAGGGCGAGCGCGCCCTCGACGATGACGGCAGCCTTCACGGCAGCGCGATAGGCGACGTAGCCGCCCACGAGGACCGCGAGGACTTCCTTGTTCTCCTTCGCGATGCTCAGGACCTTGCCTGCGACCTTCAGGGCGTCGCCGAGGACCGAGACGGTCGTCGCGAGCGCCTTCCCGAGGGCCTCGCCGATGCGGGTAGCGACGCCACCCTCGGCGGCGAGTTCCTTCACGGCGACGGTGATGCCCTGGAACAGGGCCGGTGCCTGCTTGAAGGCGGGCTCCAGGATCGTCGCGCCGAGCCGCGACATGCTCGTGCGCATGTTCGCGAAGGAGCCGCGGACGGTGTCGCCGGCCTTCTTCGCGGAGCCCGCGAAGTTCTGCTCTAGCGCCTTCTGGAAGTCCTTCGCGGAGACGTAGCCCTTGCGCAACTTCTCGGACAGTTGGTCACCGGAGACCCCGAGCGAGTCGGCGAGCATCGTCTGAATGCCGATGCCGCGCTCGGTAAGGCGGTTGAGGTTCTCCTGCCCGACCTTGCCGCGGGCGGTGACCTGATTGATGATCGAGCCCATTTCCTGAAAGGTCGCGCCGCCCTGCGTGGCAACGTCTCCGATCAGGCGGAGGTACTTCTCGAGTTCGGCGCCGGGCTTCACGCCGGACGCGAGGGCCGTGGTCGCGGCGTTCATGCCGTCGGCCAGGCTGAAAGCGGTCCCGTCGACGGCCGCGGAGACGGAGTCCTGGACCTTGCCGATCTCCTCGGCGTCCATCTTCATTCCGCGCAACTTCGCGCGGGCGTCGTCGATCTGAAGGAGGCGGTTCAGACCGCCCTTGACGACGAGGCCGGCGGCGAGGACAGGCGCGGCTCGCTTGACCGCCGCCGCGGCGGCACCGGAGAAGTCGCGGCCGACCCGACGGCCCGAGTCCGCGGCGCCCTTCTCCGCCACGCCGAGAGCCGCCTTAATCCCAGGCGCGATCTTGCTCGTGTCGGGGAGGATCGCGAGGTACGCGGCACCGAGGTCGATCCCGGTCGCGTTCACGGGCACGGCTCCGTCGAGGCGCGGATGGACCGACGCGCCCGCTCGGCGGCGACGTCAAGGAGAGTCGGGACCTCGACACCCTCACGGGCGCACCATGCGCGAACGCGGCGGGCGGTGTGCGGCCCGGCCGTCAGGTTGGAGTCGGGAAGCGCCCGCAGATAGACAGGTGGTGAGGGGAGCGCGCGACGGATGCGGGCGGCGTACCTCTGCTCTGCGCGGGTTGGGGTCATGAGCGGTGCTCCTAGGGCATGAAAAAACCCCGGAATCCCAGGGGATTCGCGGGGTTTCGCTGGAAATGATGTGGAACGGGAGACCCGTGTGTGAAATGACGCAATGCCGAGAGTGAGGCAGCAGGGGCGGGGGAGGGGGAGGGCCCCCTAGGTCACCCCTCGGCGCTCTCCCCGCCCCATAGGCGGGGCTCGATAGACGGGTGAAGCGCGCGCGTCGAGTGGGCAGGCATCGTGTCGATCGTGAACGCACCGCCTGCGGCAGGGTGACCGCCGAGTTCGGCGATGTCGACGTCGGTCAGGTACATCTCGCCCGGCTCGTCGCCGGAGTAGGTCGTCGAGCGCTGGAATGGGCCCGCGCTCTCCTGCGTCTGGCGGCGGCCCTCCGGGTTGCGGAGGTGGCGGATCACCATGCGGGAGAGCACCTTCACGACGCGCCGCTTCGGCGTCGCGAGGCCCTCGCTCGTGTCGGTCCCGTCGGCACGCGCGACGCGCTTCGCCATGTCGGGGAACTCGCGAAGGACGGTGTCCTCCGCGTCGCCGAGAAGCGTCGCGATCTGCGCGTCGTCGGCGGTCAGTGGGGCGGGGCCCACCCACCGGGCGCGGACGTCGGCGGGGTGGGACCACAGGGGAGCGGCGTCAGGCACGAGGACCTCCCGAAACAGAGAGAGCGGGGAGCCTGGCGGCCTGCCAGGCTCCCCGCTCGGGGTCAGCTGAGGGCGATGACGGCGTGCCGCTCAGGGCGCGAAGGCGCGATCCCGAAGCGCAGGGTTGAGCGCATGGACACGGCGTCGCGGTTGAACGCAGCATGCTCGGAGATCGACACGGCGATCTGCCCGGTCGCCGCGAGGAGGTCGCCCTTGCTCAGTACGTACACGGCCGGGGCGGTCGCCGACAGGATGACCGGGAGGTCGAAGATCGAGCGGCGAGACCCTTCGGTGCTGTTCGTGCCGACTCCGAGAAGAGGCATGTTGGAGCCGGTGGCCTGCTTGACCTTCGCGAGGGTCTGCCAGGCGCTCGCGGGCATGACGATGTGCGAGGCGCGGCCGTCGTTGGCCTCGATCTCGGCGACGGCGTCGGAGATGCTGTCCAAGTTCTCGCCGAGTGTCCCGCCCGAAATGAAGTCGGCGGAGAGGGCGCCGACAGCGGAGATGAACTCCTTGTTCGCCTCGCGGGTCACGGAGCGCTGAAGGGACTCCAGGATGAGGTGTCGCGCCTCGGGCTGTCGGTACTGCTCCAGCGAGACGACACTCAGCGTCGCAATCTTGCGAGTCATCACTACGACCTCGGCGAACTCAGGGTCGGATTCAGTGATGGGCGCGCCCTCAGCAACGACGCTGGAGATTCCGTCCGTCTCAACATACGGGACGCGGACGGCGACGGCGTCGCCCTCGACGCTCCCAGCGACCGTGGCGACCTGCGGGAGGAGCAGGTCGGGCATCCTGTCCAGGTCAAAGTACGCGGTCTGATCCGGGCGCCACGCCGCGGCAGACGTAGAGGTGGTGTTGGTCATGCGGTGCTCCTTCGAGCAAGAAGAGGGGAGGGGGCAGTGCCCGCGGTTGCCGTGCGGCGGCGAGCGGAGGGGGAGCCGTGCGGCTCGGAGGAGGCGCCCGACTGGGGGCGCAAACCGGGCGCTAGGGGCGCGCTCGGATTCCCGCCCGTGGCGTAGCCCGTGCGGGCGCCGGAAGCAGGCGGTGGCGGCTCGCTGGCGCGGCGTGTACGGGGCCGCGGGAGCACGCAAGAAAGCCCCAGACGCAGGGCGCACGAGGGCGAGAACGAGGTCCACAGCGCCGCCCGCTCACCATGAGCGAGTAAGCGGGCGACGCTGATCGGAAAGGAGCCCGCCGCAGAGCGGCGGTACCCGTCGACGGGTAACCAACCCGAGGACAAATGGGGGGCGCGTTAGGCGCCAGTCAGGAGAACGCCAAGGGCGTTAGAGACGGCAGTCGCCGCGCTCGGGGCGCGCAGACCGCGGCGGGCCGCTATCGGCGATGACGGCGACGAGGAACAGGGTCGCGGCGGTAGCGAGCCACTTCCAGGGGCTCCCGCCAAGCCAGAGGCCCGCGGGCAGCGTGAGCAGGCTCAGCGAGACGGCGACGCGGGCGGCGACGTTCACTCCGCGGGCCAGCCGACGACGCCGGTCGTCGTCAGAGCGGCGTCGAGGAGTCGGACCGGGGCACCGTCGATGACGGCAGTCAGAGTTCCGCTGTTGGAAGCGATCGCGGCTTCAGCGGCGACGCGGACGGCGCGGAGACGGTCGATCGCGTCGCCCATCGTGGGGGAGTTGTTCACGGAGAGTGCCTTCGGTTCGATGGTGTAGACGCGGCCGGCGTTCGACCGTGTGCTCGCGCCGAGTAGGTCGTCGGCGACGGAGTAGAAGATGCGAGGCCCCGGCACGAGGTAGGGGCGGCCGTCCGGGAGATTCTTCTCGGCAGCCTGCGCCGCCTGGATCGAGCGGCGGGCGGCGCCGTAGAGATGCGCGGCGAGGTGGCGCCCTGAAGTCAGGAGCCCCCGACGAAGCCACGCCGAGACGACGGCCTCGGCGGACGCCTCCTCCTGCGCGCGGCGGGCTGCGCGGGCTGCGCGCTCGGCGGCGGCGCGGGCGCTCATGCGGCGGCCTGTCGCGCAGCCAGCGCGGCGACCAGCGCTTGGAAGTAGCCCGTGACGCGTGTCATCTCCTCGACGGCGGCGGCGCGCTCGGCGGCGCGCTCGGCTTCGAGCGCTCGCAACCGGGAGGTGAGCGCCTCTACGGTCTGCGCGGCGGCGAGGACTTCGGCGCGGTACGCGCCTCGGCGTGCCTCCCCGCGGCACTTCTCAGAGCAGAACCGCCGAGCGGGTCCGCGGCGCGGGGTCGGGACAGGTGAGGAGCACACAGGGCAGGGCACGGCAGTTCTCCTTCGCAGGGGGTACGGACTCGCTTCGATCCGTAGTTGTAATGGGCCCGCCCGTGACCACAGGTTTCGCCCGTCGGAGCAGGGTGCACGCACCTTCCGGCACGGCCGGTGACGAAAGTGACGATCAGCCGTCACTTCTCTTATCTGCCTTCAAGAATCGAAATCTTGAGTAGGAATAGAGAAGTGACGGAGTTCTGTCACTTTCGTCACCGGGACCCGCCCCGGCGCTCGGCCGCCGGGCGTTTACACGCGGCGGCGCTAGTCCTCGTCGGCGGAAAGTGACGGGCGCGTGTACCTGATCGTTTGACCGGCACGTGGGCCGTTGGCAGCGACGTACGACGCCGGTTCCAGGCTGAGGCGCGCCGGCCGGCCCCTGCGCATACGGGCGAGCCGCGCGGCCTCGTCGGCGAGCCCCGAGGGTGGGCGCCAGGCAAACACGCCGAGTGCGGGCTCTTCGGCAAGCCGAAGGGTGATCTCGTTGGCCTCTGACACGCCTTCGATGAGAACCTCGACGGCGGCGAGACTGGGCGCGCCGAACTGGTCAGCGACCTTGTCGGCGACCTCGGGGTCACCCGAGGTGATGCGCCAGTTCTGGAGGGCGACCGGGCGGTCGTTGGCCTGGTAGCCAGAGCGGAAGCGGCCGACGATGTCGGGGGAGTGAGTCATGCGATCCATTCGAACTCCAGCCGTTCCATAGCGACAAATCGAGCACCCGCCCGTGGCGCCTTCGACACTCGTACGGCTGCCAGCACAAGGCCGAGGAGATCACGGGCCTCCTGTACTGGAGCCGTCTCGATCGCGGGGAGGGACAACTCGGGGTCCAGCAGCGCCCCGAGATTCGCCTCAGGTCGAGGCAGTGCGGCAAGTTGTGTGCGTAGCGCTGCCAGCGTCCGCGTGAGGGTGCCCGCGATCCGGCCGTGCCGCGTCGCGTCCAGAGTGCCGTGCAGGTAGTGGTCGTCGTCGGCCGTCGAGAGTCGAGCGGCTGAGTCAGCGATGCGCTGTTCGATCTCCGCACGCTCGGCGATGGGCGCGGGGTCGAACTTCTGGAGCCAACGGTCGCCGACGCGGTCGAGAAGTGGGGATTCCGGGTCCAGGGCGGCGAGGCGCCGAGCCCAAGCGCGACGCACGGCGTCGTCGAGCACAGAGACTTGAACGCTCACGGGTGCCGGGCAGGTGAGGCCGTCCGCGAACGAGCGTTTGCAGCGATACGACTCTCCGAACGTCGTTAGGGTGCGACCGCACGACGCGCACAGGGCGAGCGTCCCGAGGAGGCTCCGCGACGACCGCGCGGGGAAGCGACCGCGGCCGTAGGCCCGCAGTCGTCCGTCCAGGACTTCGAGGAGTCGTGCGTGCTGCGCTGGGCTGGCTACGGGATCGAATCCGTCTGCCATGATCGGGACGTGCTCGCCTGAGACGGGATCGCGGTAGGCGCGGACTTGTTTCACGGCGCGCGGGCCCTTGTCGGGATCGGCGACCGTGACGGTCACCATTTCTGTCATGAGCCCGGAGAGCGTCGGGGAGCGGAGGGCGCTGGACAGGGTGCTCGGCCGCCAGCACGGGGGACCTGCCGCCCTCTGGCGGGCGCTCAGCCGGCCCTCGTCGCGGCGCTTCTGCCAGGTCGCGAGGCGACGCGTTGGCACACCGCGAGCGTTCCAGTCGCGGGCGACGTCGAGGAGCGACGCGCCGCCCAGAACACGGTCGACCAACTCTCGCATGAGGGCGAACTCAGTCTCGTGCGGACGGAGGCGCCTGTCTGCGTCCACCACGTACCCGAACGGGGCCGCCCCGCCCAGGTAGCGCCCGGCCTTTCGATCACTCGCCTTCCGGGACCTGACCCGGACCGACGTGTTCGCCGACTCCGCGCGCGCAATCTCTGAGAGGACTGCGATAGGAATTCGGGAGGCGCCCGTCGAGGTGTCCAGGCCGTCGCGGAGAAAGACGATGCGGCCTTTAGCGCGCTCGACATCGTCGAGAACGAGACCGATCTCCCCGGCGCCGCGGCGCGAAAGGCGATCGAGTTTCCAGACCGCGAGCGTGCCCACTTCGCCAGCGATGACGGCAGCGGTCGCCCTCTTGAAGGCTTCGCGCTCGACGTTTTCGCGGTAGCCGGAACGGCCGTAGTCGCTCCAGACGGTGCGCACGGACAGGCCCTCGCGGTCTGCCCACTGGCGGAGGTCTGCTTCTTGGCGTTCGAGGGAGTCGGCGCCCTCGTCGGCGTTGGACAGTCGTACGTAGAAGTCGACGAGACGGGACGCCTCGGGAAGTTCGATGCTCACGGTTGCTCCTCGGTGTGGCTGTTCCGAGGAATGGGCCGGAGTGGTTCGTGCTGCTCTCGTGGATTGAACGTTCATTGGAGGAGCTGTGGATCAACGAGCCCGACCGGGTGTTCGTCGCGCGGGAGGGGCGGCACGAGCTGACGTCGGTGATCCTGACGGCCACGCAGGTGCGGGAGCTGGTGGAGCGGATGTTGTCGACGTCGGGGCGCCGGCTCGACGTGTCGCAGCCGTTCGTCGACGCGATGCTGCCGGGCGGGCACCGGTTGCACGTGGTGCTCGACGGGATCGCGCGCGGGTTCAGCGCGGTCAACGTGCGCAAGTTCGTGGCGCGGGCGCACTCGTTGGAGGATCTCGTCGAGCTCGGCACGATCGACGCCGCCGTCGCGCGGTTCCTGAGGGCGAGCGTCGTGGCGGGGCTGAACGTGGTGGTCTCCGGCGGCACGCAGGCGGGGAAGACGACCCTGCTGAACTGCCTGGCCGCGGCGATCCCCGGGTCGCAGAGGCTGATCACCGTGGAGGAGGTGTTCGAGCTGCAGTGCGGCCGCCACCCCGACTGGGTGGCCCTGCAGTGCCGCCAGGCCGGACTGGAGGGCACCGGCGAGGTGACGCTGCGGATGCTGGTGAAGGAGGCGCTGCGCATGCGGCCGAGCCGCGTGGTCGTGGGCGAGGTGCGCTCGGCCGAGGCGCTCGACATGCTGCTCGCCCTGAACGCGGGCCTGCCGGGCATGGCCAGCGTCCACGCCAGCTCCGCGCGGCAGGCGCTCACGAAGCTGTGCACGCTGCCGCTGCTCGCCGGCGCGAACATCACCAGCGACTTCGTCGTGCCGACGGTCGCGACGTCGATCGACCTCGTCGTCCACACCGCGCTCGGCGCCGACGGCCGCCGCGCCGTCCAGGAGGTCACAGCGGTCAGCGGACGGGTCGAGAACGGCCACATCGAGTCCGAGACGGTGTTCGTGCGCGACGGGGGCGTGCTGCGTCGTGGTCACGGGCGACCCTCGCGGACCGAGGCCTTCGCACGCGTCGGCATCGACCTCGACGCCGTGCTCGCCGCCGACGGAGACGCGCCATGGCCACGCTGACTGGGTTGTGCGCCGGGGTCGGCGTCGCACTGCTGGTGTGGTGGGCGCTCGCTCCGCTGCCGCAACGTAGGACGTCGGGCCGCCGTCGGGTGCGCGAGCTGCTCGACCGCGCCGGGCTGTCCGACGTGGAGCCCGGCGCGCTGCTCGCCTTGTGCGTCGGGTCGTTCGTCGTCGCCGGTCTGGTGATGACTGCGGTGTCGGGTGTGTTGGTGATCGGTCTCGTCCTCGGGACGCTCGCGGCGCTGCTGCCCGTGGCGACGTTGCGGGGACGCGCCCGACGTCGGGCACGCGAGCACGCCGACCTGTGGCCCGACGCCGTCGACAACCTCGCGTCGGCCGTGCGGGCGGGGCTCTCGCTGCCCGAGGCGGTCGTGCAGCTGGGGGAGCGGGGGCCGGAGGGTCTGCGCGAGCCGTTCGCGCGGTTCGGCCGCGACTACCAGTCGACGGGGCGCTTCGACATCGCGCTCGACCGGTTGAAGCAGCGTCTGGCCGATCCCACCGGCGACCGCGTCGTGGAGGCGTTGCGGATCGCTCGCGACGTCGGCGGCGGCGACCTCGGCCGCATGCTGCGCGCGTTGTCAGGCTTCCTGCGCGAGGAGGGCCGGACGCGGGGCGAGCTGGAGGCGCGCCAGTCGTGGACGGTCAACGCAGCCCGCCTGGCCGTCGCCGCCCCGTGGGTGGTGCTGGCCGCGATGAGCCTGCAGCCGAAGGTGGTCGCGCGGTACGCGACGGGCACGGGCGCGGTCGTCCTGGTGGGCGGCGCGGTGGTGTGCGTCGTGGCCTACCGGCTCATGCTGTGGCTCGGTCGGCTGCCGGAGGAACGGCGGGTGCTGGCATGACGGCCACTCTCCTCGGAGCGGCAGCGGGAGCCGCGGCGGCGGTCGGGCTGCTGCTGGTCGTCGTCGCCTGGTGGCAGGTCCGGCGTCCGACGCCGGCGATGCGCGTCGACCCGTACCTCAGCGACCTCCTGCCCGCCCGGACGCGGGCGTCGAGCACGGTCGGCGCGGTCTACGGCCCGTGGCTGCGTGGCGCGGCGGAGCTCGTCGGGCGCCTGACGGGCGGGACGTCGAGCGTCGAGCGGCGGCTGGTGCGGCTCGGCTCGCCGTACGGCGTCGACGCCTTTCGCGTCCAGCAGCTGGCGTGGGGCGCGGCGGGCTTCGCGGTGGCCGCGGCCCTGGCGGTGCTGGTGTGGAGCACGTCGGGTGGTTCGCCGACGGTGCTGCTGGTGCTGTGTGGAGTCGGCCTCGTGGGTGGGGTGCTGGGCCGTGACTCGTTCCTGACCTCGCAGGTGGCCCGACGTGAGGAGCGGCTCGCGGAGGAGTTCCCCGCCGTCGCCGACCTGCTCGCGCTGGCGGTCGCCGCGGGGGAGAGCCCCGTCGCCGGGCTCGACCGCGTTCTGCGCGTGCTGCGGGGATCGCTCGCCGACGAGCTCGGCCGGGTGCTCGCCGACGTACGCACCGGCCACACCGTGCCGGCCGCGTTCGACGCGTTGGCGGCGCGCACCGGGGTCCCGAGCATCGCGCGCTTCGCCGAGGGTCTCGCGGTGGCCGTCGACCGTGGCACCCCGCTTGTCGACGTGCTGCACGCGCAGGCCGCCGACGTGCGGGAGTCCGCCCGCCGCGAGCTGATGGAGTCCGGTGGCCGCAAGGAGATCCTCATGATGATCCCCGTCGTCTTCCTCGTCCTGCCCGTCACGGTCGTCTTCGCGTTCTACCCGGGCCTCGTCGGTCTGCGTCTGTCGAGCTGAAGGAGTGGTGTCATGTCGTCCTTGACCCTGCGGCTGAGGTCGCGTCTGCTGGAGCCTCCGCACGACGAACGGGGTGACGTGCCGGGCTGGGTGATGATCACGGTCATGTCCGCCGGGCTCGTCGCGGTGCTGACGGCGGTCGCCGGCCCGGAGCTGACGGCCATGCTGCGCGACGCGTTGAGCTCGGTGCGCTGATGCGCCGGGAGCGCGGCTCGGCGGTGGTCGACTTCGTGCTCGTCATGGTTCTGCTGGTGCCGCTGGTGCTGGGGATCGTGCAGCTGGGGCTGGTGCTGCACGTGCGCAACACGCTGACCGCGGCGGCGTCGGACGGGGCTCGGGCGGGTGCGCCGCTGGGGGCGACGCCCGAGGACGCGGAGGTGCGGGCGCGGCGGATGATCACCGACTCGCTGTCGGACCGGTTCGCTCGGTCGGTGAGCGCGACGCGGACGTCGGTCGACGGTGCGCCTGCGGTCGTCGTGCGGGTGCGCGCGAGGGTGCCGGCGTTGGGTGTCCTGGGTCCGGGGGTGCCGCTCGACGTGCGCGGGCGGGCGTTGGTGCAGGTGGAGCCGTGAGGGACGAGCGGGGGTCGGCGCCGGTGGAGCTGGTGTGGCTGACGATCCTGCTGCTGGTGCCGTTCGTGTACGTGATGATTGCGGTGTTCGACGCGCAGCGGGCCGCGTACGCGGTGTCGTCGGCGAGCAAGGCGGCGGCGCGGGCGTACGTGCAGGCGCCGGACACGGTGACGGCCACCCTGCGGGCGCAGCGCGCGGCCGCTGTGGCGTTGGGTGACCAGAGGGTCCGTGCCGACGTGGAGGTGGTGTGCCTGCCGGCGCCGTCGTCGTGCCTGCAGCCGGGTTCGTCGGTCCGGGTGTCGGTGAGCACGGTGCAGCCGTTGCCGCTGACGCCGTCGGTGCTGGGGGACGAGGTGGGTGGGGTCGCGGTCGACTCCTCCCATGTCGAGCCGTACGGGTCGTTCCGGGAGGGGCGATGACGCGCGCGGACGAGCGGGGGAGCGTGACGGTGATGACGATCGGGTTCCTGGTGCTGGTCGCGCTGCTGCTGGCGGTGGTGGTGAACGCGACGGCCGCCTACCTGCAGCGTCAGGAGGTCGCGAACCTGGCCGACGGTGCGGCGCTGGCCGCGGCCGACGGTCTCGACGAGGCCGCCTTCTACGCCGACCAGCGCGTCGAGCTCGACGCGGCGTCGGCGCGGGCGCTGGTCGGTGACTATCTGGCCGGGGAGGAGGTGTCCTCCGTGCGGGTGGGCGTCGTGGACGGGACGGTCACGGTGCGTCTGGAGCGCGTCGTCGCCCTTCCCCTCACCCCGCCCGGCTGGCCCGCCCGCACGCGGGTGACGGCGGAGGCGTCGTCGCAGCTGCGGTCGGCGGTGGACGGACGGGTTTCGTCGAGCATCGGTTTCACCGTCTCGCCACTCATGACCTTCGCGGCGGTTCGCAGGTCGGTGAGATAGTGGCGGACGTCGCCGATCTTGTTCCGTTGCAGTCGTTCTTGGCTACCTGACGGTCGAGGAGATCAGTACGAAACCGCGAGGCTTGAAAGCGCGCCGAACGTGCTAGCGGACCTGCCCGACATCGGGCAGTTCGGTCGGTTGCTCATGGGTCACCCACCAATACTCCAAGACGTCGATAAATTCGCGAGCGTCAAGCCACAGGAGCACGCCGCCGGCGACACTTCCATCGATGTCGTCCCCGTGACGGCCGCCCGGAACGAGACTGCGCACTCCTTGCAGAGCAGCGTCGCTTTCGACGCGCAAGCGCATCATCGTCACGAAATCGTCCAAGTATGTCACTTTGCCCGCTTGTGTCAGGAGCGGCTCCGTCGCACTGGATCGAGCGTGCTCGACGACGGGATGAACGAGCGAACGCACGGCCGCAGTCGAGGGACATGCAGTAGTCACTATTCGACGGTAGCCGTAAAGCGGCTGGACACAGCGCGATCAGGGCGCTGTCACTCGCCGCAGCCGAGAAGGTTCGTGAATTGTTACGACCATGACGAAGGAGCGGAAGCCACCGAGCCGTTTCGTCACTCTCATGGGTGGCGAGTACGTCATCGTTAGCTCGTGCGCTACGTCGGATCTCCGATGGTCGCGCTACGCAGAGCAGCGGCAGTTCTCGGGATCCTGCTGCCGACGTCGAGACGGCCGTGAGTCCCGCATCTGGATCTTGGGCGACGGAGTGAGCTCCGCCGTCGCGTGAACCGGGACGACCGCGGGCCGAGAGACGTGCGTCAATGAGCGAGACTTGAAGGTTGTGTACGCGGCTGAACCGAGCAGCCACGGGCAACTTTCGCGAGAAACTCATACCACTGCATTTCATTTGCAATGACTCCGGGCAAGCGAGTTTCATCGCGGTACAAGGTCGAGCGCAACCCTCGAGCCTTCAGCCCAAATCGTCGAGAATAGAGTCCTTGAGATGATCCAGATTCAACGCTGACCGCTTCGCCGCCTCGTACAAATCCACGATGAGTGGGCCGACTTCATGGGCTAGGTGGCTGGACTTCTCAAAGACCTTTGTGCCTGAGCCGTCGCCTTCGGGATAGGCCCAAATCTCAACAACATACGGGGACTGGTCATCGGCATCACGAGACCTGACGAAGAACCCAAACCTCGAAGTTCGGTAGTCGAATTCGTATGACGAGTCCATAAACTGAGTCCAGCGGACGGACCTTTCGACAGTGCGCGTCAAGAGCTTGGCGAAGATCTCGCCCGCTTCCTCTTCCGTAAGCATCATTCGTCTCCGGATTCTCTCTTCAATCTTGCTATGAGCGTGTGCGATCGAGTGGAGACTGTCGGCATGAGCTTCAAAATCCGCTTCATGATGACAACTTGGTCCCTGCCCGGGTCGGTCAAAAGTTCACCCTTGGCGCGCTTCGCCAACAACGAGACGTTCTCAAGCATCTCAACGAAGTCCTGCTCCTCGTCAGGATCGCTCTGCGACACCGCTACCGCGACCTCAGTGCACAGTTGCGCATAGCCAACGAGCGAAGAAGCGAGACGAGGACGGTCATTGCCAGCGAACTTGTGGTGGACATCGTCCTCAACTTCCTGAATCCTCGGCAAAAGAAGAAGTAGATCATTGATGACTAGGCGCCTCTGCACTTTAGTCAGCAGAAGATTTGACTGTTCTTGCGCGGTGGCGGTTCGACTCAGCTGCCTCCAGGCAAGGTAGAAACCGCCGACCGTCACGACTGCTGTCACCAATTGCCACGAGTCCTCACGAGCCCATCGCTCATCGAGTCCAAGAACGTCGATGAGGAGCTGCGGCACACGCAGAGCCTACCGGGAAGAAGGGTCAAGGACGGATATTACTACTCAACAGGCTGCGTCGAGTAATCGCATAGTGCGTCGCTCGCCGGCTTCACAGACTGCGCCCCGCCGAAGACGACCACGTTCAGCCCCGTCACCAAGCTCGCCCTCGTGATACGCGCAACAGGTGCGCCGCGCTCGATAAAGTCCTCCAGATATAAGCCCGCGCCACGAAGTGGCGCACGTTCACCGGGCTGAACCCGCGCGCGATCCCGTCCAGATCGCCACATGCAGCCAGTTCCCACCCGACAGCATCGCGTCGACGAACGGCTGCGACACGTCGAGCCCGGAACCAGACGCTCGCGGAAGGGGAATGGGTCGTCTGCCTGGTCGTCCCGGAGGGCGGGATCGATCAACCCTTCCAGCTCCTCCCGCGTCGGGAGGCGCCAGTCTCGATGACCCGCGAAGTCGAGCGACTCGACCTACATGAGCGCAGCTTCGTAACTGAGTTCGCTTGGACTGAAAGAACCCGTCCATTCGAGACCCGAACCGGAGTCCCGGATGGTGACATCAGGTGAGGTTGACTTCTTTTCCGACTTCGCGTCGCGCGTAGCGGCTCGAGGCTCGTCGACAGTGTCGAGCACCTGTTCCGCCAACCCGCGGACTTGCGCCGGGCGCACGGGCGCACCCTCGACTAGGGATGTGGCATCCACCATCTGCCGCTTTCCTACCGCCTTAACGAACTCCTCATCGCCATCCGCGTACCGTCCACGGCCGAGAGGAGAGAATAAAATCGGAAAGATCAACCCGCGGTCTTCGGCGAAGGTTCGGTTGGCACGCAACTCGCCTTCGCGGCCGGCGAAGGATGCCCACTCGCGCCTGCACCACTCGGACCGAGAATATGAAGGAGACAAGATCGCAACCGCCAGCTGGCTGCGTTCCAGAGCTGTCGCGATCCGCGACTCCCAGAGGTCGGAGGTCATGAGCTCGGTCCGGTCGAAGAAGATCCTAGGAGGCTCGCCAGCCAACCTATTAATGGCCTTCGAAAGGTCGTTGCGGAATCCTTCGATCCATCCGTCGTCGTCATCAAGTGCGCGCAACTTAGAAAGACTTCGTACTCGCTCACATCACCAACGTAGTCGTTGAGCCAGTCGCGGGACTACGGCATCCCGATCCCAAGTAGGCACGCACCGCCTGAGTCGCGATGGCTGGTGCGCGGCGGTCTTTCATCAAGCACCAAACGCTGCTCTGCCAAACGGTCGGTCAGTCAGGCGGCGACCCCCGGCCGCCACAGAGGTTCCGGCCACCGCGCCGCTTCCACTCACCGCCCTAACGAACAAGCGATGCGCCCCAATTGAAACCCCGTCAGCGCACCCTTGCAGCACTGGAACCGCGGGGCGCGTATGGGAGTTGTCAGAATCCGAGAAACCTCGGGCACGTGGATCGTGCTCACCGGTCCTTGTCCGCGAGCGTCACCAGCCGCATCGCGTCGGGACTGGACGTCTGCTTGACGTAGATGAAGCTGCGTCCGCTGAGACGACTCGTGCCGGTGTCGTTGCTGCCGGGGAGGGAGAACAGCTTCCCGCGTCGCAGGTCGAGGACGAAGGCGCGGTCGCCTGTGGAGAAGCTGACCCAGTCGCTGGTGCCGTTGAGGTAGCCGACCGTGTTCCTGCCGAGGTCGACGGTAAAGCGACCGTGCTCGGTCGACTCGACCGTCAGACGGCGGCGGCCATCGGCTGTCGTGCAGGCGACGCGGACACCCTTCGCAGCGAAGGCGCCGCAATCCGCCGGCAACCCTGCGCCCGTGGCCTCTCCGGAAGATCCACGGTCCGGGTCCCAGCGTGTGAGCGTGCTGTCGACGAGGACGTCGAGCTCGCGGCCCGCCGCCCAGGCGCCGGTTGCCTTGGGCACGACCTTCTCGAGCTTGCCGCCGGTCAAAGGCACGCGGTAGGCGGAGGTCTGGACGACGTTCTGCTGGTCGTCCACACGATCGACCGCGACGACGTAGACGTCGTCGCCCACGACCTGCGGCCGGATGGCGTCGGGTGACGGCCAGGGCGGGTCCTTGATGCCGAGCTGCTGGTAGGACGCGAGCTCCTTCTCCACTCCCGTCTCGAGATTCAGCGCGTACAACCGCCACGGCATCGCGTCATAGTTTCCCTGCGTGGTCTCGACCCAGACCACGGTCTTGCCGGCAACGGCGACGTCGACGATGTAGCGCGGGGCCCCCGGCTTCCCGTGACGGGCAAGCTCTGTGACCTCGTTGGTCTTCGGGTCGACGGATATCAGTGCACCTCCGCGAGGGTCGTCCTCGGAGGGCTGACCCGACTTGGAGGTTCCCGAGAGGGACATGATCAGCCGACCATCGGTGCGGTCGAAGTAGACAACCTGCTGTCCGTCCAGGACCGTCGGGATGCGTGACTCCACGGTGTAGTCGTCGCCCTCCGTGAACGACGGCGGCGCGGGAGAGAGCGCGAACTGACGCTGCGGCTCGGGCTCCTTCGTCGTCGTGCAGGACGTCGTGCCGAGTACGACCGCCACCATCGCCGAGGCGATGGCGGCGGTCTTGCGCGCTGACGTCACAGGACGACGCCCCACGGCTGGGTGAAGATGCGCATGCTGGTGTTCCGCATCGCGTTGGTCTTCTGCGGAGCCTTCGACTGGCCCGTGTTCGTCCACCGGCCCGCGACCGGGTCCGCGTAGGCGAGCCTCGAGCCCGAGCCGGAGTAGCCGTAGCCCATGATCAGGTGGTCGATCGTGAAGGTCGTGTAGTGGTAGTTGTAGTGCGGGTTGCCCGCCCCGGCCAGCTCGCGCGTCCCGTACACGACGGCACGGTTGTAGACGCCGATCGAGTTGACGACACCGCTCTTGATGGACGCCGCTGACGGGCTCGAGACGAGGCGGGACGCGAAGCCGGCCCACCTCTTGAGCGTGAGCGGGATGCGCGACATGTTCGTGCCGCTGGTGGTGGTCGCGAGGTAGCGGGACGCTGCCAGCGTCGTCTGGGAGATGGTGTCGGAGGAGTTGTAGCGGCTCCGCTCGCAGGCGCTGCACGACGCGCGGATCGCCATCGCGACGGACGCGGGCCCGCAGTAGTAGGAGGTCCGCTGGGTGGAGTGGCGCACGGGCAGCGCCTTCTGCGTCGCCGCCATGATCTGGGCGTCGGAGTCGGAGTCGGACGTGGTCGACGCGTCGGCGGAGAAGTCGGGCTCGGGCTCGATCTCCGAGTACGGGCGCCCGGCGACGCGCTCGACCTCCGCGCGTGCCGCGGCGATCCGCTCGTCGAGCGTCGGCTCGCCGTCGGCCTGCGCGGTCGCGGCGCCGGCTCCACCGGCGAGGTACTTCTCGGCGTAGAGCGCGTGCAGTGCGTCGAGGGCGTCGTTGAGCGGCTTCTCGGCCTGTACCGACGGCAGGTCCCCGAGTGACTCGTAGCCGCTGGGCAACGCGATGCCCCGACCCTCGGGCGTGGCCGGCTCGTCCGCCGCGGAGGCCGGAGCCGCCGCGAGCAGCGCGGCGACCGTGACGGCCGACAGGACGGCGAGGCCGAGACCGGTGGTGGTGCGTTGCCTGCGGCGGCGTCGCGAACTGAACATGATGTGTCCCCCCTGGGAGCGTCGACGGTGTGTGCGTCGATCAACCCATGGGAGGAGTTGCGGGCAGAAGCGTTCGAACGATCTTCTGAAGACGGCTTGACATCCGGCCGCAGAGGTGCCAAGTCAGGGGCGCTCCGGTGTGCCTGCCTCGAGCGGTCCGGACGGTCGAGCGCCCTGTGCCCTCGGCTCGGTCCGGGCGAGACGGAGCTGGAGCGCGCTCAGCGGGTCACGGTCGCGCGACCTTCACGCAAGCGGTCGACGACGACGTGGCGACGGCAGCGTCGCTTGCACCCGACCGTGAGACGGAGACGCTCACGTCGATGCTCCTCTTCTGTCCAAGGGCTGTCAGTGGATCCGGCTTCCGCACCTCGAAGCCCTCGTCTCGAAGCACTTCTGTGGCCGAGTCGATCACGTCCCCGACCGACGCCTCGGGGACGTGAACCTCCTCTCGACGATGAAGCTCTCTTCCGCGTCCGATCCCTTGCAGGTGACAGGATGAGCGACGCGAAAGATTGGCCGAGATCCCGGAAGGGCTGCTGCCAGTCGCTTCGACAGCGCGACCTCTACGGTCTGCGCCTCAGCGCTGAGGCGATCGAACTCGCGTTGGCTCACTGGTGCCGAGGCGCAGGCGGACAGAAGGACCAGGAGCAGCACGACGTTCACGTGAGGTCGTCGCATCATGGCTGGTCGGCTCGCCATCCATCACCCTCCAACGCCTCGCTGAGGTCGGCTCGATCACGGGGTACAGCTGGATCTGCCGCGCACCGTAGAGGGAAGAAGGCTGGGGGAGTAGTGGCGTCGCGCGATTCCTGGCTGCGGCCATACGGACGGACGAGAACCGAGCGACGAGCCGGTAGGTCCCCGTCTCCGCCGGAGCACTTCGTCGTGCGCGCCTGTGGATGTCCGACGAGGCAGAGGCACGGAGAAATGCGCTGAGTCCCACCTCGGTCTCACCTCGACACGAATGCGTCCTGTGGGAGGGGCTGGGAGGCAGATGCCGACCTGCTTCAGCGCGTGTACTGCCCCTTCCGCTGCAACGCCGAGCCGACGGCGAAGCCGATGAGCAGGAGGGCGGCGGCGAGGACGGCGTGCAGCCAGGTGTCGGCGGTGTCGAGGGGTACGACGTTGGCGTCGGAGCCGTGGTCGACGACAAGCCCGTAGATGGTGAGGGCGGCGTAGATGATGCCGCTGCCCACGAGGTAGGCGGGAGCGAGGCGTGGGCGCAGCGCCGCCCCTAGGCCGAGCAGACCGAACAGCACGTGCACGAGGTTGTGCAGCACCGACACCTGGAACACGCCGAACAGCTCCGCGCCGCTGTGGTGGCCGCTGCCGCTCAGCTGGTCGAGGTCGGTCGTGACGCCCGGGACGAAGCCCAGGACGCCGACGAGGAGGAACACGGCACCGAAGAGGAGGGCTGCCCCGCGGGCAAGGACGACGGGGTCCTCGTCGGGGCGCGGGCCGGTGCTGGACAGGTGGTGGTTCTCGGACACGGTGGTACCTCTCGGTGCTGGTCAGGGGCAGGACAGGGCAGGTCAGGGCGTGCAGGTCAGGCGGCCCCGGCGACGCGGGCCATCGAGGCCGCGGCGCGGGCGCCGTCGAGGAACGGTTCGCCGTGGCCGGGCAGCACGACGGCGGCGTCGGTCTCGGCGATGGCGTCGAGCGAGGCGAGCGCACGGTCGCGGTCACGGGTGCCGGCGCGCGCGACGACGCGCGGCCCGCGACGTCCGGTGTACGGGTCGAGCGTCACCAGGGCGTCGCCGGTGAGCACGACGCCACGGTCGGGGAGGTGGAAGGCCACGTGGCCGTCGGTGTGGCCCGGCGTGGGCACCGCGCACAGACCGCCCGGGAGCAGCGTGTGCTCGTCCTGGACGAGCACAGGACTGTCGAGCCCCTCGACGTTCAGGGCACCCGCCCGCACCATCGCGGCCAGGTGGCGCCACGAGCCGGGGTGCAGCACCGGGTAGAGCAGCCGCGGCCTCCCCGGCCGGTAGCGGTACGGGCGCTGCGCGATCGGCCCGTCACCCGTGTGCACCCAGGTGTGCACGCCGCGCCGCTCGGCCACCGCGCACACGCCCAGGTGGTCGAAGTGCGCGTGCGTGAGCACCACGGCCTCCAGCGACTCCCAGCTCATCCTGCGCTGCCAGAGCAGCTGCTCGACCAGCGGCCTGCACCCGGGCAGGCCACCGTCGACGAGGACGCCACCACGGTGGGTGTCGTCCTCGACGAGGTAGCAGCAGGTCGACGCGTGCTCCACCCGGTGGACGCCGGGCGCGACGTCGAGCGTGATCACCATCGGCCTCCCGCTGCCGTGACCGCCAGCACCGCCCACCACGCCGCCACGAAGACGACGAGGCGGGCGACGCCGCGCGGCGCCGCGGGCGCGGTCGGCGCCTGCCGTGCGTAGGCGACTGGGCTCACGACAGCGCGTCCTTCGCCTTGTCGATGAGCCCCTTCGTCTCCTGCAGCTCCTGCGTCCCGTACAGACGCGGGTCGCCCGGAGCCAGCTCGGGGATCTGCCCGTGCGCCTCGATCAGCGCCGAGCGGAAGTCGCCGCGACCGTCCGGCGCCGGACCCGACGCCCACGACCCCTCGGTCGCCGCCTCGCCGTCGCTCGCCTGGATGAACGTGTGGGAGAACTCGTCGAACTCCTCCTCCAGCGGGAACGCCTCGGGCGTCGGCACGCCGTCGAGCCCGTCGGCCTTCAGCTCCTCGATGGCCGACAACCACTGCATCTGGTGCATGTGGTCACGTGTGACCAGGAACCGGATCAGGTCCTTCACGCCCCGGTCGTCGGTCATGTGGAACAGGCGCGCCACCTGCAGGCGACCCTGCATCTCGGCCGTCACGTTCAGGTGGAAGTCGGCCATCAGGTTGCCGCTCGCCGTGACGAACGCACCCGACCACGGCACGCCGTTGCTGTCGTGCGGGTAGGCGCCGCCGCCGTTGACGATCGTCTGCTGCGGGTTCTGCTGCCCGAACTCGCTGGCCTGCGTCGAGCCCGTCGTGTCGTCCGGGGCCATCGGCGGCGCCTTGTCGAGCAGCTGGTCGATCATCGTCGTGATCATCTCGACGTGGCTCAGCTCCTCGGTGCCGATCGACATGAGCATGTCCTTGTACTTGCCGGGCAGCCGACAGTTCCAGCCCTGGTAGAGGTACTGCATGGCGACGGTCATCTCGCCCCACTTGCCGCCCAGCACCTCCTGGAAGCGACGGGCGAACGCGGGATCGGGTGCGTCGGGGCGAGCAGTGAACTGCAGCGGCTTCTGGTGGGTGAACATGTCGGCTCCTCGTGGGTTCCGACGCGCGGTGCCGCACGTCGTGGTGGCCGGAGGCGTACCCGCCGCGGGCCACCCAGACACCTCCGTGTGGACGGGGATGGTCGAATAGGGGCCATGCGTCGCCTGCTGCTGCCCGTGGTCGCCACCGCCCTGCTGCTCGCCGGGTGCACCGGCGGAGGGAGCAGCGCCGACCCCGGCGCCACCTCCACGCCCACCGCGTCGCCCACCTTCTCGGCCGACTTCGCCGACCTGGAGCAGGAGTACGACGCGCGGCTGGGCGTCTACGCCATCGACACCGGCACCGGCCAGGTCGTGGAGCACCGGGCGGGGGAGCGGTTCGCGTACGCGTCGACGATCAAGGCGATCGCGGTCGGCGCGCTGCTGCACGAGAAGCCCCGGTCGGTGCTCGACCAGACCGTGCAGATCAGCGAGGACGACCTCGTCGACTTCTCCCCGCAGGTCGAGAAGGCGCTCGAGGCCGGGCAGACCGAGCTCACCGTCCGCGAGGTCGCCGACGCGGCCGTCCGGTACAGCGACAACACCGCCGGCAACCTGCTGTTCGACCTGCTCGGTGGTCCTGAGGAGCTGCAGGGCGTGCTCCGCGAGATCGGCGACCGGACGACGAAGGTGTCGCGCATCGAGCCCGACCTCAACGAGGCCACGCCGGGCGACGACCGCGACACCACCACGCCCGAGGCGCTCGCCACCGACCTGCGTCGGCTCGCGCTCCCGGCGGCCGACGGCGAGAAGGACGTGAACGACGGCTACGCGCGCGCCTTCCTCACCGACCTCATGGTGCGCAACACCACCGGCGACGACCTCATCCGCGCCGGCGTCCCCGACACGTGGGAGGTCGCCGACAAGACCGGGGCGGCCAAGTACGGCACCCGCAACGACATCGCGATCCTGCGCCGCGCGGAGGGCGCCCCGATCGTCATCGCCATCATGTCGTCCAAGGACGACCAGGACGCCGAGGCCGACGACGACCTCGTCGCCGACGCCACGCGCGTCGCCGTCGCCGGGTTCGGCGTCTCGAACGACTGACCCCGCCCGACCGACGGACCCAGACACGACGACGCCCACCCCGACCTCGGGGTGGGCGTCGTCGTGAGGTGGACGGGTCGGTGCGACGTCAGCAGCCGCCGCAGGTGTAGAAGGTGACGTCCCAGTGGCTGCCTTCCTTCGCGTACTCGTTGCCCGAGGCGGAGCGGTACAGCTGCGCGCCGTCGCTGCGGGTGCCGACGTAGGTGAACGTGTTCGTCACGTACGACGTCAGGCAGGTCGACAGGCTGAAGTCGAGCTTGTAGCCGTTGTAGTGCGAGTACGTGCCCGACGCGTGGCCGACCTCGGTGCCGCCCGTGATGTTCAGCGCGCAGCCGCTGGCCGACTTGAGGGTGCGCGCACCGTCGACGCTGGTCTGGCGCAGGCCCTCGAACGACGTGCACGACGAGTTGCTGCGCGTCGTGCAGCCTCCCGACGACGACCACGTGATGCCGGCCGCGCGGAAGGCCGACTCGGCCTGCGCCTGGGTCACGGCCGACGCGGACGACGCGACGCCGACCACGCTGCCGAGCCCGAGCAGGGCGCCGGTCAGGAGGACGACGAGCCGTCGCAGGACAGGTGCTTTCTGGTTCCCCGATGTGTTCATGGCTCCCATGCCAACCCGAGTCGGCGCCATGACGCAAGCCCCCGGCGGTGACGATCAGTCGACGAGCGCGTGACGCAGACGGTCGCGGTACTCGCGCGCCTCGCCGTCGGCGTAGCGGGTGCGCGGCCAGAAGAAGCCGCGCAGGCCGTCGCCCTTCGTGCGCGGCACGACGTGCACGTGCAGGTGCGGCACGCTCTGGGAGACGACGTTGTTCATGGCCACGAACGTGCCCTGCGCGCCCAGCTCGCTCGACATCGCGGCGGCAGCCCGGCGGGCCGCCGCGAACAGCGGCACGGTCATCGGCTCCGGCAGCTCGAGCAGGGTGTCCACGTGCTCGCGCGGCACGAGCAGCGTGTGGCCCTTGAACACGGGCCGCACGTCGAGGAAGCCGAGCACGTGCTCGTCCTCCAGCACCACCTCGGCCGGCTCGTCGCCGGCGACGATCTTGCAGAACAGGCACGCCACGGTCTCGATCCCACCACAGGGCCGGTAACCTCGACAGGTGGCCACCGACTTCCCCGAGCAGATCAAGGAGCTCGGCGCGACCCTGACCTCCATCGAGAAGGTGCTCGACCTCGACGCGATGCAGCGCGAGATCGACGAGCTCCAGGAGCAGGTCGGCGCGCCGGACCTCTGGGACGACCAGGCGAACGCGCAGCGCGTCACCGGTCGTCTGTCGACGCTGCAGGCGCAGCTCGAGCGCATCACGGGTCTGCGCGGCCGGCTCGAGGACCTCGAGGTCCTCGTCGAGCTCGCGCAGGAGGAGGGCGACGCCGACTCCCTCGCCGAGGCGGAGTCCGAGCTGACCAAGCTGCAGCAGGCCGTCGAGTCGCTCGAGGTCCGCACGCTGCTGTCGGGCGAGTACGACGAGCGCGAGGCCCTCGTGACCATCCGCTCCGGCGCCGGCGGCGTCGACGCCGCCGACTTCGCCATGATGCTGCAGCGCATGTACACGCGCTGGGCCGAGCGCCACGGCTACCCGGTGGAGGTCTACGACACCTCCTACGCCGAGGAGGCCGGCATCAAGTCGACGACGTTCGCCGTCAAGGCGCCCTACGCCTACGGCACGCTCTCGGTCGAGTCCGGCACGCACCGTCTCGTGCGCATCTCCCCGTTCGACAACCAGGGCCGGCGCCAGACGTCGTTCGCGGCGATCGAGGTCGTGCCCGTGCTGGAGCAGACCGACGAGATCGACGTCCCCGACGAGGAGATCCGCGTCGACGTGTACCGCTCGTCGGGTCCGGGCGGCCAGAGCGTCAACACGACCGACTCGGCCGTGCGCCTGACGCACATCCCCACGGGCGTCGTGGTCAGCTGCCAGAACGAGAAGAGCCAGCTGCAGAACAAGGCCAGCGCCATGGTGATCCTCAAGGCCAAGCTGCTCGCCCTCAAGAAGGCCGAGGAGCGCGCCCACCTCGACTCGCTGCGCGGCGACGTGCAGGCCACGTGGGGCGACCAGATGCGCAACTACGTGCTCAACCCGTACCAGATGGTCAAGGACCTGCGCACCGAGCACGAGACGGGCCAGACCCAGGCCGTGCTCGACGGCGAGATCGACGACTTCATCGAGGCCGGCATCCGCTGGCGCCGCGGCCAGGAGGCCGAGGCCACCGCCTGACCGACCCTGACGGGTCGGCCAGGCCCACTCATCCGCTGCGGCGCGAGCGGTGCAGCAGGTACAGGAAGTACGGCGTGCCGATGGCGGCCGTGAGCAGGCTGGCCGACAGCTGGGTCGGCGCGATGACCGTGCGTCCCAGCAGGTCTGACAGGCTCAGCAGCACGGCACCGAGCAGGGCCGCGACCGGCAGCACCAGGCGGTGCCGCCGGCCCACGAGGGCGCGGGCCGCGTGCGGTGCCACCAGCCCGACGAACCCGACCACGCCGATCACCGAGACCGCCGCGGCGGCGAGCAAGGTGCCGCACCCGAGCAGCAGCAGACGCGACCGGGCGGGGTCGACGCCCAGCACGCGCGGCGTGTCCTCGTCGACAGAGAGCAGGTCGAGGCGCCGTGCGCCGGCGACGCACACCGGCAGCAGCACGGCGCAGGCGACGACGAGCGGCACGAGGTGCTCGTACGCCCGGCCGTAGGTGGAGCCCGACAGCCAGGTGAGGGCCTTGGAAGCGTTGAACGGGTCGGTCGCGACGATGAGCACGGTCACCAGGGCGATCGCTCCATACGCCACCCCCACGCCGAGCAGCACCAGCCGGTCGGTCGCGAACCCGCTGCGCGCAGCGAGTCCGAACACGAGCGTCGCCGCCACGACCGCACCGACGGCGCTGGCGCCGGAGATGGCCCAGTAGGTCGCCGCCGGCGCAGCGGTGACCACCAGCACGGCGCCCACGGAGGCGCCGCCGGAGACCCCGAGCAGCGTCGGGTCAGCGAGGGGGTTGCGGGTGACGCCCTGGATGATCGCGCCGGACACGGCGAGCGCGACCCCGGCGAGGGCAGCGGCCAGCACGCGCGGTGCGCGGGCGTCCATGACGCTCGACGTCACCGGGCCGCCGCGCCCGGCAAGCCAGTTGATCAGGTCGCCCACGAGGAACATCCGGTCGCCGACGAGCATCGAGGCCCCCGCGACCACCGCGAGGAGCACGGCGAGGATGCCGACGAGCAGCAGCGGGCGACGCACGCCGAGGCCGCGGACGTCGAGCGCGTTGCCGCCCTCGTCGAGTCGCGAGGCGCGCAGCCGCAGTGCGAAGCCCAGCAGCACGGCGGCACCGAGCAGCGTCGTCGCCACGCCGGTGGGCACCTGCACGGCCCGCTGAGAGCCCATCACGGCACGCACTGCCACGTCGGCGCCGAGCACCACGAGCACACCAGTGAGCCCCGAGAGCGGGACGAGGGCCCGGTGGCGGTGCAGACCGGCGACGCGGGACGTGCCGAGGCGCACCAGCGCGGGTGCCACGAGACCCACGAACCCGATCGGGCCGACGAGGGTCACGGCCACCGCGGACAGCAGCACGGCGAGCAGCAGCACCGTCAGCTGGGTGCGCCGCACCGGCACGCCGAGGGAGCGCGCCTCGTCGTCGCCGAGGGCCATGAGGTCGAGTCGCCGCGCGTGCAGCAGCACCAGCGCCAGCACGACGGCCACGAGCGGCGTCATCAGGCGCACCGTGCCGAGGCCGTTCTGCGTGAGGGTTCCGGCCTCCCACGCCTGCAGGCCGACACCCTCGATGGGGTTCAGGATGATGAGCATCGTCGAGACCGACGCGAGGCCCATCGAGATGACGGTGCCCGCGAGCACGAGGCGCACGGTGCCGTACTCGGTGCCGGCCAGCGCGAACACGAGCAGCGCGGCGAGCAGCCCGCCGACGAACGCGAGCACGAGGTCGCCGCCGAGCGCCGACGGCAGGCCGACGGTCGCGCCCACGGTGACCGCGAGGAACGCCCCGGAGTTCACCGCGAGGGTGTCGGGTGAGGCCAGCACGTTGCGGGCCACGGACTGCATGACCGCTCCGGCCACGCCGAGGCTCAGCCCGACGACGACACCCGCCGCGAGCCGAGGAAGCCGCGACTCGACGACCACGGCGGCGGCCTGGCCGTCGGTCGACCCGGTCAGCCAGCCCCACAGCTCGGCCGGGCCCACGGCGGCTGTGCCCTGCACCACGTGCACCGCCGCCACGAGGGCGATGAGGAGCAGCAGCGTCGCGCTGACGGCGGTGAGCCGCACCGCGGACATCGGTGCCGCCACCGGCGTCGAGGAGCCCTGCTCCTCGACGCCGGGACGCTCGGTGGTGAGGGTCATGTGGGCGGGGGTCAGCCGGCCAGGTCCTGCACGGCGTCGAGGAACTGGTCCATCGAGGCCGGTCCGCCGAACATCCAGATGCGGTCGGGCAGACGGGTGACGTCGCCGCCCTCGACGAACGGCAGCGACGTCCAGACCGTGTTGTCCTTCAGCGTGACGCGGAAGGGGTCGGTCTCGGTGTCGTTGGAGAAGTACCAGAAGCGCACGTCGTCGGGCAGCTTCGTGAGACCCTCGACGTCGGTCTGCGCGAGGCCGTAGGCGGCGTCGGGCTCCAGGCCCTGCACGTCGGCCCACGCGTTCTTGAGGCCGAGCTCGCCCACGATGGTGCCGAGCTGCGACGTCGGCGTGTACGGGCGGACCGTCACCGAGCCACCGTTCTCGTAGGCGTCGGCGAGCGCGACGGTGGTGCCGGCGAGGTCGGAGTCGGCCACGGCCTCCTTGGTCTCGGCGAGCTTCGCGTCGAAGTCGTCGCGCAGCTCCTGCGCCTTGTCCTCGGTCCCCGTGGCCTTCGCGACCAGCTCGACGTTGGCGAACATCTGGTCGATCTGCTCGCCGGCCTTGCCACCCGGCAGCACGATCACGGGGATCGTCTTCTCGATCTGCTTCACGGCGTCGCCGGTGAGCCCGTCGGTGACGATCAGCGCGTCGAGGTCGAGCGAGGCCAGGGTGTCGAGGCTGGGCTCGCCGCGGGTGCCGATGTCGGTGACGTCCTCCGGCAGCTCGACCGCGCTGTCCCAGGTCTCGAAGCCCTTGACGTCCGCGACGCCGACCGGCTCCACCCCGAGCGACACGAGGTACTCGGCGGCGTTCCACTCGGTCGCGGCGACGCGCGTCGCGGGGCCGTCGAGGGTGATCTCCTTGCCGCGCGAGTCGGTGAGGGTGATGGTCGCGCCGGTCGACTCCGAGGCGCCGTCGGACGCCTCCTCGGTGGTGCCGCAGGCGGCGAGGGCGGTAGCGAGGATCGCAGTGGCTGCCACGAGGGGCAGGCGGATGGACGTCACGGGATCTCCTGGGGGGTGAGGGTGCGGGAGTGGTGGCGGGCGACGGCGCGGGTGCGGACGTGGCCGGTGGACGGGTCGACGTGGACGTCGACCCGGATGCCGTAGGCGGCGGTGAGCCGCTCGGCGGTGAGCACCTCGGCCGGGGGGCCGGAGGCGGCGACGCGACCGTCGACGAGCAGCACGACCTCGTCGGCGATGGCGGCGGCCTGGTCGAGGTCGTGCAGGACGATGCCGACCGCGATGCCGTGCTGGTCGGCCAGGTCACGCACGGTGTCGAGCAGCTCGACCTGGTAGCGCAGGTCGAGGAACGTGGTGGGTTCATCGAGCAGGAGCACCGGTGTGTCCTGGGCGAGGCAGCTGGCGAGCCAGACGCGCTGCAGCTGTCCGCCGGAGAGGGTGTCGACGGCGCGGTCGGCGAGCTCGTCGACGCCGCACAGGGCCATCACGCGCTCCACGACGGCGGGTCCGTCGGGGTCGCCCGCACCCCAGCGTCCGCGGTGCGGGTGCCGGCCGTACTCGACGACCTCGCGCACCGACACGCCGCCGGGCACGCTGCGCGACTGGGACAGCAGCGTCAGTCGCTGCGCCACCTCGCGGCCGGAGAGGTCGGCGAGGCGGGTGCCGTCACCGAGCTCGACCTGACCCGCTGCGGGGGTGTGCAGATGTGCCAGGGAACGCAGCAGCGTCGACTTGCCGGACCCGTTCGGGCCGATCAGGGCGGTGACGCACCCGGCGCGCAACGTCACGTCGACGCCGTGCACCACCGTCGCGCGTCGGTAGCCGGCGACGACGCCGGTGCCGCGCAGCTGCGGGGCGGAGAGATCGACCATGGCGATCAAGGTAAGGCATACCTACCTTCTCGTCCCCCGGCGGGTGCGTCGTGACGCCCCGCGGTCCAGGAGGTCTCGCGCCTCAGGCGGATCGTTCGGCGGCCTCGCGTGCCGTGCGGTCGACGCGCGCCACGTGGTGCTGCCAGGTGACGTCGTCGGGCAGGTTCGTGGCGTCGGGCCGCAGCCCGGCCAGACCGTCCAGGCGCTCGCGGAGCACGTCGGCGTGACCGGCGTGCCTGTGTGCCTCGGCGACCATGTGCACCAGCACGCGCCGCAGCGTCACCACGTCGCGCGGGGCGGTCCACCACGGCACGACCCCGGTCGCGTCGAGGTCGAGCGCGTCGATCGTCGCGTCGGCGTGCGCCCACGCGCGGTCCACGTAGCCGAGCGCCTCCGCGAGGCTGACCTCGGCCGGCACCACGAAGTCGGCGTGGGGGTCGGCGTCAACGTCGGGCGTCGGCTCGGGGAACGGACGGTCGAACACCACCCCGAAGTACTCGCACGCGCACACGGCTGTGTGGTGCACCAGCCCGAGCAGGCTCAGGCCGGTGGGCGTGAGGCTGCGGCGCGCGTCGAGCTCGTCGAGACCCTCCACCTTCCAGCGCAGCGCGTCACGCGCCGTGTAGAGGTAGTCGCGCAGGAGGTCCTTCTCGGGCACGGTGCCGTGGACGTCGACGTCGACGTCGACGTCGGGGCTCTGGGGCTCGGCCATGCCTCGACCCTGCCACCGCGCGTCAGTCGGGTCGAGCCCTGCTGCGACGTCGGTTCAGGCCGGGCACCTTCTCGAGCATGCCCGCGAGGTCCGTCGCGGTGTCCAGGAGCGCGTGGATGTCGGGTCCGACGTTCTTCATGTCCTCCAGGATCGGGACGATGTCGGTCTCGAGCTTCTCCACGAGCATCGGCAGGTGATCGATGAGGCCCACCAGCGCCTCGATCTCGTCGGGCGACGTGGTCTCGGAGATGCGCTGCAGCGTGGGGGCCAGCCGCTCGATCGACGGACCGAGGTCGTCGAGGATCGGTCCGAACGTGTCGAGCAGGCCCTGCGCCCGCGCGAGGGTCGGCTCGACGCTGGCCACCGTGCCCGCGGTGCGCACGACGACGGCGTCCGCCGCCTTGCGGGTGGCGTCGATGTCGTCGACCAGCCGGTGCGCGCGGCGCACCAGGTCCTCGGCCGAGTCGAGCAGTCCCACGGCCCGCGGCAGCAGCGAGGCGGCCGCCTCGACCAGGTCCGGCAGACGGCGCGGGTCGGGCAGGCGGGGGAGCATGCCGTCACGCTACCGAGCGCGGGCGAGTCTGCACGGGGACGTGGACCCGCGTGCCTAGACTCGTCGGGTGATTCGCTTCGACAAGGTCACCAAGACCTACCCGGGCCAGAAGCGTCCTGCGCTGGACGCCGTCGACCTGGAGATCGAGAAGGGGGAGTTCGTCTTCCTCGTCGGATCCTCGGGGTCGGGCAAGTCGACGTTCCTGCGTCTCGTCCTGCGCGAGGCGCGGCCGACGTCAGGGCGCGTGCACGTGGCCGGCAAGGAGATCAACAAGCTCTCGTCCTGGAAGGTGCCGAAGCTGCGCCGCCAGGTGGGCACGGTCTTCCAGGACTTCCGCCTCCTGCCCAACAAGACCGTCCACGAGAACGTCGCGTTCGCGCTGCAGGTCATCGGCCGCTCGCGCTCCGAGATCGACCAGCTGGTGCCCGAGACGCTCGAGATGGTGGGGCTGGAGGGCAAGGGCCACCGCATGCCCGACGAGCTGTCCGGCGGCGAGCAGCAGCGCGTCGCCATCGCCCGCGCGTTCGTCAACCGGCCGATGATCCTCATCGCCGACGAGCCCACCGGCAACCTCGACCCGCAGACCTCGACGAGGGGCGCGTCGTGCGCGACGAGGCCCGCGGCATCTACGGCTACCAGTCCTGAGGCGATCCTGTGCGCACCATCCTGAGCGAGCTCCGCGCGAGCCTGTCCCGCAACACGTCCATGACCATCTCGTTGGTCGTCACGATGACCGTCTCGCTGCTGCTGGCGGCGCTCGGCCTGCTGCTGCAGAGCCAGGCCGACCGCACCGAGCAGTTCTACGGCGACCGGCTGCAGGTGCAGGTCAACCTGTGCACCGACAACTCCACGGCGCCCACGTGCGTCGGCGGTGCCGCGACGAAGGACCAGACCGCAGCCGTCCGTGAGGCGCTGTCGACGAACCCCGAGGTCAAGTCCTACGACGTCCGCAGCCCGCAGGAGAACTACGACAAGGCCCGTGAGCTGCTCGGCCAGACCGACTCCGGCAAGGCCCAGCTCGACACCGTCGAGCCGTCGGACTTCCCCGAGTCCTACTTCGTCACCCTGAAGGATCCGCAGCAGTTCGACGGTCTCGTCAGCCAGGTCTCGGGCATGGACGGCGTCGGCAACGTGCAGTCGCTGAAGAAGCTGCTCGGACCGCTGTTCGAGATCCTCGACAAGATGCGGTGGGCCGCGCTGGCCACGTCGCTGCTGCTCATCGTCGCGGCGATCCTGCAGGTGTCGAACACCATCCGCATGACGGCCTACGCCCGGCGTCGCGAGATCGGCATCATGCGTCTGGTCGGCGCCTCCAGCTGGCACATCCAGCTGCCGTTCGTGCTCGAGTCGCTGCTCGCGGCGCTGGTGTCGGCGGCATTGGCGGCAGGAGGCCTGGCCGCGTTCATGTCGTTCGTCGTCTACGGCTACCTGCGCACCCAGCTGGGGGAGCTGACCACCTGGATCAGGTGGCAGGAGGCGGCCGCCGTCATGGGCTACACGACCGTGCTCGCCATGCTCCTGGCGCTCGTCCCGACACTCGTGATGACCCGCAAGTACCTTGACGTGTGACCGTGATGGCCTAGAGTCACACCAGTAACACCTGCACCACCCGCCTCGCGGCGGGTCGCCTCGCAGTTCTCCTTCCCCAAGGCCGAGGTCCCATGTCCCACCGCACGTCGTCCCGTCCCACCCGTACCGTCACGCGTCGTCACGCGGGGCGGGGCGTGCTCGCGATCCTCGCGACCTGCGCGCTCGTGGTCGGGCTGATGAACCCGGTGCTGGCCGACAAGAAGGACGACCTCCAGCGTCAGAGGCAGGGCGTCAACGGCAAGATCGACGGCGCCCAGAAGTCGCTCGACTCCTCCAGCGCCGCGTACGCGAAGGCCGCGAAGGCGCTCGACGCCGCGCAGGCCAAGCTCTCGTCGGCGCGCGCGACGCTCGGCAAGACCCGCGGCCAGCTGGCCGTGTCGCAGGCCGAGGACGCCCGCATGCAGGCCGAGCTCGACCGCAGCCAGGCCGCCCTCGACAAGGCCGTCGCCGACCTGAAGAAGGGGGAGCGGCGGCTCAAGGCGTCCGAGGACGAGGTGAAGGCGTTCACCGTCCAGACCGTGCAGGAGGGCGACCGCGGGATGAAGGCGTTCGGCGAGCTGCTCGGCGGCGAGAGCCCCTCGACGTTCACCGACCGGATGAGCCTCAACGCCTCCGTCGGCGACGCGCAGGTCTCGCGCATGCAGAAGCTCGCGGCCGCCAAGGTCATCCTGCGCCTCAACCGCGACAAGGTCGAGAAGCTGCGCGACCAGGTCGCTGTGGCCCGCCAGGCCGCCGCCGCCAACCTGCAGAAGATGACCGAGCTCGAGGCCGCCGCCGAGGCGCAGACCGCCGAGGTCGGCAAGCTCGTCGACGCCCGCGCCGACGCCAGCGGCAAGGCGCGCGCCGCGAAGGTCGAGGACGAGCGTCTGCTCGCCGCCTACGAGGCCGAGCGGAACCGCCTCAACAACGAGCTCGCCGAGCTCGCCCGACGCGAGCTGGAGCGCCAGCGCGCCCGCGAGCGCGCCGGTCGTGGGGGCAGCGGCAACAACGGCGGCCTCTCCGGCGGCGACGACAACGGTGCGCTGTCCTACCCCGTCAACGGCCCGATCACGTCGCCCTACGGCATGCGCGTGCACCCGGTCACCGGTGTGTACAAGCTGCACGACGGCACCGACTTCGGCGTCGGCTGCGGTACCCCGATCCACGCCGCCGCGAGCGGCACCATCATCCAGCAGTACTACAACGCCGGCTACGGCAACCGCGTCATCCTCGCCAACGGCATCAAGCGCGGCCAGAGCATCGTGACGACGTACAACCACCTCTCCGGGTTCGCCCGCAGCGCCGGCGCCCGGGTCTCGCGCGGCGAGGTGATCGGCTACGTCGGCAGCACGGGCTACTCCACCGGCTGCCACCTGCACTTCATGGTCATCGCCAACGGCGTCACCGTGAACCCCATGGGCTGGCTCTGACGAGCCGGCCGTGACCGGCCCGGGGCCGTGTGGCCCGACGCACTAGGATGGGTCGGTGGCCAAGGAGACCGGGCGCAAGCTCATCGCGCAGAACAAGAAGGCGCGCCACGACTATCACATCGAGGACACCTACGAGGCCGGCCTGGTCCTCACGGGCACCGAGGTGAAGTCGTTGCGTGCCGGTCGGGCGTCCCTGGTCGACGGCTTCGGCGAGATCGCGAACGGCGAGGCCTGGCTGATCCAGGTGCACATCCCCGAGTACAGCCAGGGCACGTGGACGAACCACGAGACGCGGCGGCGTCGCAAGATGCTGCTGAACCGCCAGGAAATCGACAAGATCGAGCAGCGCATCCAGGCCAAGGGCCTGACGATCGTGCCGCTCGCGCTGTACTTCAAGGACGGTCGCGCGAAGGTCGAGATCGCCCTCGCCCGCGGCAAGAAGCAGTACGACAAGCGGCACGCCATCGCCGAGCGCCAGGCCAAGGCCGACGCGCAGCGCGAGATCGGTCGCAAGATCAAGGGCATCCGCTAGATGACCTCGGCGGACGCCGACCGCCCCGGGCTGGCCGACGCCGACCTGCCGTCGCTCACGGCGTCGCTCGACCTTCCCGGACTGTTCGACGTGCACGTGCACTTCATGCACCCGAAGGTGCTGGCGAAGGTCTGGGCGTACTTCGACTCCGCTGGCCCGCTGCTGGGCCGTCCCTGGCCGATCACGTACCGCGGCAGCGACGAAGAACGCGTCGCGCACCTGCGCGACATGGGCGTCCGGCACTTCTCGGCGCTCTCGTACGCCCACCGCCCTGGCGTCGCGACGTTCATGAACGACTGGACCCTCGACTTCGTCCGACGCGTGCCCGAGGCGCTGCGCTCGGCGACGTTCTACCCCGAGCCGGAGGCCGCGACCTACGTGCCGGCGCTCGTGGCGTCGGGGGTCGAGGTGTTCAAGGCGCACCTGCAGGTGGGCGACTTCGCTGCCGACGACCCGCTGCTCGACCCGGTGTGGGGCACGCTCGCCGAGAGCGGCACGCCTGTCGTGCTGCACGCCGGGTCGGGTCCGGCGCCCGGCACGCACACTGGTCCGGACGGCGTCGCGCGGGTGCTCGAGCGCTTCCCGGGGCTGCGGATCGTGGTCGCCCACCTCGGGATGCCGGAGTACGAGGCGTTCCTCGACCTCGCCGACCGCTTCGCCGAGGTCCGCCTCGACACCACCATGGTGCTCGTCGACTTCTGGGAGGGCTCGCACGAGCTCGCGACGGCGCTACGACCGCGTCTGGCAGACCTCGGCGACCGCGTGCTGTTCGGCACCGACTACCCGAACATCCCCTACGCCTACGCGCACCAGGTGGAGGTGCTCCAGCGGCTCGAGCTCGGCGACGACTGGCTGCGCCGGGTGCTGTGGCACAACGGGGCCGCGCTGTTCGGGCGCGAGACGTGAGGCTCGACTCCGCGGCGGGCCGGTGGCTCGTGGCGGCCATGGTGCTCGGCACGGGGATGGCCTTCCTCGACGGCTCGATCGTCACCCTGGCGCTGCCGGCGGTCGACGACGACCTGCAGGCGGGGGTCGCCGGGCTGCAGTGGACCGTCAACGCCTACACGCTCGCGCTCGCCTCGCTCATCCTCGTGGGCGGGTCGCTGGGCGACCGCTACGGCCGACGTCGGGTGTTCGTGGTCGGGGTCGTCTGGTTCGGCGCGGCGTCGGTGCTCTGCGCGGTGGCGCCGACGATCGAGGTGCTGGTGGCGGCGCGCGGTCTGCAGGGCGTCGGGGGAGCGCTGCTGACGCCGGGAAGCCTGGCGATCATCTCGGCGTCGATCCGGCCGGAGGACCGCGGTCGGGCGATCGGGCTGTGGTCGGGCCTGGCGGGCGTCACGACCGCGCTGGGCCCGCTCGTCGGCGGCACGCTCGTCGACGCGGTCGGCTGGCGCTCGGTGTTCTGGATCAACGTGCCGCTCGCCGTGGCGGTGGTGTGGGTGACGCTGCGGCACGTGCCGGAGTCGCGGGGCGCGCAGACCCGGCTCGACGTCGAGGGGGCTGCGCTCACCGTGGGCACGCTCGCGTTCCTCACCTACGGGCTGGTCGAGCAGACCTCGTGGCCGGCGCTGGTCGGCGTGGTGCTGCTCGTGGCGTTCGTCGTGCACCAGGCGCGCTCGCCGCACGCGCTCGTCCCGCTGTCGCTGTTCGCCGACCGAGTCTTCACGGCCGCGAACATCTGCACGTTCGCGATCTACGCGGCGCTGAGCGGCACGATGTTCCTGCTGGTGCTGCAGCTGCAGTACGTGGCCGGCTACACGCCGCTCGAGGCGGGCCTCGCGACGCTGCCGCTCACGGTGCTCATGCTGCTGCTGTCGTCGCGCGCGGGGGCGTTCGGCCAGCGGGTCGGACCGCGGATCCCGATGACGGTCGGGCCGCTCGTGTCGGCGGCGGGACTGCTGCTGCTCCTGCGAGTCGGCGCCGACGCGCGCTTCTGGGTCGACGTCCTGCCGGGCGCGACCCTGCTGGGTCTGGGGATCACGCTGCTGGTGGCGCCGCTGACGACTGCCGTCCTCGCAGCGGCACCCGACGAGCAGGCCGGGATCGCGTCGGGCATCAACAACGCGGTCTCCCGCACGGCCGGCCTGCTCGCGGTGGCGGCGATCCCGCCGCTGGCGGGCATCGCCGGCGCCGACTTCGCGTCGCCGGACGTGTTCGGGCCGGGCTTCCGGGCAGGGACGCTGATGTGCGTCGGGCTGCTGGTCGTCGCCTCGGTGTGCGCGGCCGCTCTCGTGCACGGACGCTCGGCCGACCCGGAGCGCGCGCCGACCACGTCGTGACGCCCTGTGTGACCATCCGGTGAACTCCGGCGCGCCCTCTGGCGCGTCGTGTCGCCGATGGTGTGGGGTGTGCCCATGAACCGACTCGGGGGAGCCGGACGGGGGTGCGCGGCCACGAGCCGGCGCACGTCCCGGTACACCGGCCTGACCATCATCCTCACGCTCGTCCTGACCGTGGTGCCGCGTGCCGCGGACGCCGCACCGCGGGACGGCTACTACGACAGCGCCCAGGGGCTCAGCGGGGAGGCGTTGAAGAACGAGCTGCACGACATCATCTCGGTGCAGCGGACGATCTCCTACTCTGCCGTCTGGGAGGCGCTCAAGGTGACCGACCAGGACCCGAACAACAGCAGCAACGTGCGGCTGTTCTACTCGCAGGTCTCGCGCGCGAAGTCCGCGAACGGCGGCAACACCGGCCAGTGGAACCGCGAGCACGTGTGGCCGCAGTCGCACGGCAACTTCGGCACCTCCGCCGGACCGGGCACCGACCTGCACCACCTGCGACCGGAGGACGTGCAGGTCAACGGCACGCGCAGCAACAAGGACTTCGACACCGGCGGCTCGGCGGTGAGCAACTGCTCGTCGTGCCTGACCGACGGCGACTCCTTCGAGCCGCCGAACGCCGTGAAGGGCGACGTCGCGCGGATGGTCATGTACATGGCGGTGCGCTACGAGGGCGGCGACGGCTTCGCCGACCTGGAGGCCAACAACCAGGTCAACGGCAGCACGCCGTACCTGGGGAAGATCTCGGTGCTGCTGCAGTGGCACGCGCAGGACCCGCCGTCGTCGGCGGAGCAGCGTCGCAACGACATCATCGACTCCCAGTACCAGGGCAACCGCAACCCGTTCATCGACCACCCGGAGTGGGCGCAGTCGGTGTTCGGCTGACGGTTCCGCCCTCCATCGGTGGCTGGGCAACCTCAGCGCCGGCGGGACGGCGTGTCGGTGGCTGGGCATCCTGAGCAGCGCTGCTGCGGGTGCCTGGCCACCGACGCCGGGCGTCGGGAATCTTCGACGGGGGCCTGGGGTTGTACAGTGGTGAGACGCCGTGCCCGCGAGGGTGGGCGTGGTTGACAACTCAAGAGGGGCTGATCGGTTTCGACTTTGGTCGTTCGACTCAGGAGAAGCGGGTAGAGAACGCGACGTCATCTCTTTAACGTTCGTCGCAACCCATAAGTGCCGATTCCAAGCGCACTGACTTCGCCCTCGCTGCCTGACAGCGACTGGTGAAGGGCAGACCCGGGAGCGTCCCCGTCCCGGATCGTCTGTCTCATCTAGGGGACTTGCTGGCCGCGTAGCGTCACGTGACGCGGTCGGGACTTTTTCGTGACTGAGCCTGTCGGTGACGTGTTCGTCCGAGCACCGGGGCTGAGAAAGGCGATCTGACGCACTGCACCCGGAGAAGTCCTGACTCAGCGCCAGAGGACCCGGGTTCGATTCCCGGCAGCTCCACGTCACGGCAGGACCCCGTGCGTTCTGGTCGGGGGTCCTGCCGGGACGTGCATCGGGCAGAGCAATCGAGTCGGGCCCCCCTTCGCGGCGCAGCCGCCCAGCGAGGGATCCCGGCAGCTCCACCGAGCCTCGAAGGCCCCGCACCGTCCTCGTGACGGTGCGGGGCTTTCGTGCATTGTGTGGGGCCTTCGAGGCTCGGTGAATCAGGCACCGTGAATCGAGTGGGCCCCACCCTGCGCCGCGGAGCGGCCGTCGGAGGGATCCCGGCAGCTCCCCCCACCAGGATGTGGAACGTCATCGCCCGGAGTGCGGCCTCAGACGGGCGATGACGTACCGGATCGTGCGGAGTGGCGGGCGATCTCGAGGAGGTAGGCGGTGAGGTCGCCGCAGGTGTGCGCGGCCGGGGAGTGCTCGTGCTCGTCGGCGCGCAGGTGGTCACGGACCCGCAGGAGCGCCGTCGTACAGGTGTGGACGTCGTCGCTGGCGACGGGGAGGTGTGGCGTGCCGGCGAGGTGGCAGAGCCGCTCGGTGCCGCGGCGCCGGGCGATTATGATGTGGGTGCGGTCGGCGTCGTCGACGAGTGGACGGTCGTGCTCGGTGAGGACGGTCTGCGCGAGCCGGGCGAGCAGCCGGTTGACCTGCTCGGACTCGGCGAGCAACGGGAGCAGGTCGACCGCGCCGTCACCGTCGTGCCGAGCCCGTTCCTCCGCGACCCGGACGGCCTGGCGTCGCGCGGGAGCCGTGCGCAGCACGGTGCGCGCGACACGGGGGTCGTCGGCGAGGACCGCCGAGAGTGCGGTGTCCCAGCCGAGGGCGAGCAGCCGCAACGCGCGGCGCACCTGCACCTCGACGTGGTCGTGGCGGGCGGCGGGCAGGGTGCGGACGAGCTCGGTCATGTCTCGATCGTGGGCGGCGGGGAGGGCGCCGGCCAGGTGCCTGACGCGATCTTGACGCGATCTTGTCGCCGCGACGGTTCCGGGTCGTCGTCGGTGGGACGCAGACTCGACGGGTGAGCGTTCCCTCCTCCCACCACGCCTCCCCGATGCTGCTGTTCCCGCTCGCGTCACCCTCGACGACTACGGCGCTCCGGCTCGCGCGCCGCGTCGACGGACGTCGCGTGGCCGTGGCGTTCAGCGACGTCGAGCGACTGCGTGCCGCGCTCGGTCGCGACGTGCCCGCGGCACGGATGTGCCTCGCCGCGGCGCACGCGATGCTCGACCCGATCGGGGTGCGCGAGGTGTGTGTCGACCCGCAGGCGCTGGTCGAGCCACAGGCCGTCCAGCACCGCGTGGCCTGACCCCGCGGAGCGGTCGCGACGTCAGCGCGCTGCGAGGGACGCCAGGGAACGCGCCTGCTCGAGGACGCGGGCGTGGTACTCGCTGCCCTCGTTGTAGGAGGAGATCGCCGCCACCCAGTCGGGGCCGCGGGTCAGGTCGCGCTCGCCGTGGCACAGGTAGCGGGCAGCGGCGAGGGCGGCGTCGTCGACGTGCTGCGGGTCGGCGCGTCCGTCGCCGTCGCCGTCCGCGCCCCACCGCTCCCAGGTCGAGGGGAGGAACTGCATCGGGCCGACCGCGCGGTCCCAGCGGTCGTCGCCGTCGACCTCGCCGTCGTCGGTGTCCCTGAGGGCGCGCACGTCGCTGCCGTCGAGCGCCACGCCGACGATCGGCGGGTCGGCTACACCGTCGTCGGTGACGACCGAGCCGTCGATGGTGCCGTGCTCCGACTCGACCGCGCCGATCGCCGCGAGCGTGTTCCACCCGAGCCGGCAGCCCGGCTGCTCGCGCTCCAGCCGCAGGGCCGCGCCGGCGTACGCGCGCAGCACCCGCGCCTCGACACCCGTCGACGCGGCCGTCGCCTCGATCCAGGCGCCGTCGGGCAGCTGGGCCACGGGCACCTGAGCCGGGTCGGGCTCGGCGTCCCGCGACGCTGCCCGCGGAGCCGGCGACGTCGACGCCCGCGCGTCGGGTGGTGCGCCCGCAGCACCCCTGACGGCGTCGGACCCGGGGTCGGGCAGGACGACCGCGACGACCAGCAGCACGACGCCGAGGAGCCCGGCCAGCCCAGCGCAGAGCACGGGCAGCCGCTCCCTCACGCGACGCCCCGCGCCGCAGCCGGTCGACGGCCGGTCCAGGACGCGAGCATCCCGTGCCGTGGCGCGACGAGCCAGGTCACGATGAAGACGGCCGTGAGCGTCAGCACGACGACGGCGCCGGTCGGGAGGTCCCACGTCCACGAGACGTACAGCCCGACGAACGCGCCCACCGCTCCGATCACTGGGGCCAGCACCATCATGACCCCCAGCCTGGAGGTCAGCAGCCGCGCGGTGGCGGCCGGGGTCACCAGCAGCGCCAGGACGAGCACGTTGCCGATCGTCTGCACGCTCACCACGACACTCAGCGCGATGAGCACGTACAGCGCGAGGTCGACCCAGAACACCCGCACCCCCTGGGCACGGGCGCCCTCGCGGTCGAGCCCGACGCTGACGAGCTCGGGGTGCAGCCACGCGCACACGGCGAGGACGACGACGGTCACGACGCCGACGGCCACCAGGTCGCCGTCGTCGACGCCGGCGATCGACCCGAACAGGAACTGCTGCAGCGAGCCGGCGTAGCCGGGCGCCTGCGCGATGATCACGACACCCAGCGCGAACGCCGCCACGAACAGCACGCCGATGACCGAGTCCTCCCGGAGTCGGCGGTTCTGGGCCATGACGGCGATGAGCACGGCGGTCAGCACCCCGGCGACGGCGCCGCCGAGCACGAGGTTCGCCGACAGCACGAACGCGACCGCGAGGCCCGGGAACACCGCGTGCGCGACGGCGTCGCCGATGAAGGCCGTCCCACGCAGGACGACGTGGCAGCCGACGACCCCGCACACGAGCGCCGACGCGACGGCGACGGCCAGCGCGCGGGGCAGGAACGCGAGGTCCGGGTTGACGAGGTCGGCCAGGAAGTCGAGGAACCCCACGTCACACCGCCTGGAGCGCGCGCACGAGCGCGCTGTCGGGGCGGGTGCGAAACGTCTCGACCCATGCCTGCACGTCGGCGGCGACCTCGCGCGTCGGTCCGTCGGCGCGCACGGTCCCGTTCACGAGCACGAACCGGTCGCACTGGTCGACGGCGCCGACGAGGTCGTGCGTCGACATCAGCACGGCCAGCCCGTCGTCGGCGAGCTCGCGGACGAGGGAGGTGATGAGGTCCTGGGCCGGCACGTCGAGCCCGGTGAGGGGCTCGTCGAGGAGCAGCACCGACGACTGCAGCACCAGCGCACGGGCCAGCAGGACCCGCTGGCGCTGACCTCCCGACAGCTCGGCCACGGGCCGGTCGGCGAGGTCGCGCACGTGGGTGCGCTCGAGCGCGTCGGCCACGGCGCGCCAGCTCGCCGCACCGGGACGCCAGCCCGTCCAGCGGGTGCCGGTGAGGCCCGACGCGACCATGTCGGCGACGCTCACCGGGAAGTCCCAGGCGACGTCGACCCGCTGGGGCACGTGGCCGATGCCGGAGCGCCCCGGCCGCACCGGGCGACCGTCGACGACGACCTCGCCGCCCCGGCGGGGGACCACGCCGAGCACCGCGCGCATGAGCGTGGTCTTGCCGGCCCCGTTCGGCCCGACGAGCCCCACGACCTGTCCCGGCTCGACCCGCAGCGCCACGTCGCGCAGCACGGCCCGACCGGCGAGGTCGACGGCGAGGCCGGAGACGCGCAGCCCACGCTCCACGGTCGGCGCGGGCCGGCTGCGTGCCGACGACCCTGTGACGTCCGGCGAGGTGCCGAGGGCGGTCATGCGACGTCCGTCCCGCCGAGCGCGCGGCGACGCTGGGCGCGCAGGCGGACGACGGCGACGACGGCGCCGACGAGCAGCAGGACCGCGAGCACGGCGATGGCCGCGACGAGCGCCGTCACCAGGGTGCCGTCGTCGTCGCCCGTCGTGGGTGCAGCGGCGACGTCGGTCGAGCCCGGGGTCTGGGTGCTGCCGCGCCACGTGGCGGAGAGCGCCTCCTGCGGACTCGTGCCGTCGCCGACCGCGAACCGCAGCACCTGCGTGTCGGTGGCGGTGCCGCCGTCGACGAGGTCGGCGATCGCGCTGACGCGCACGAGGTAGACGCCCGGCTCCGTGAACACCCAGTTCGCGTGGGTGTGCGTGTTCACGTCGACGAAGAAGTCCTGCCGGGCGTCCTTCGCCGACGTCCACAGCACCTCGGGCTCCTCGAACGACCCGGACTGCAGGTACGTCACCAGGCGGCCGGGGCCCTGGACGCCCTCGAGACGCAACGTCATGCCTCGGTCGATCGTCTCCATGACCCGTGGCTCCTGGGTGTTCCACCCGACCCACGGGGCGCCGGCCGCCTGGGTCTGCGGCAGCGCCCACACGGTGCTGCCCGGCTTCGCGCCGAGGAACGTGTACGTCGGGTCGTCGGGAGCGGGCAGGCGGACGGCGTCCGGCACGGCGAACACCGTCTTCTCGGGCAGGCGCCAGGTGCTCTGCTTCGACGGGTCGGCTTTCGCGGTGTCGTCGTGGACGAGGAAGCGCCACGTGCCGTCGACGTAGGTGGGCCCGAGGTCGACGTGGCCGCTCTCGAGCACCTTCACGTCGGTGACGACGGGGTCGTCGCCGCGCACGGTCTGGCGCAGGTCGGGGTCGTCCTCGGCGGTCGCGCCCGACGGGACGAGCGCCACCAGGACGGCGGCCAGGGCGACCAGCCGCCACGGGCTCCTCCTGGACGTGGAGCGCGACGGGCGCGGGCCGCCGACGGGGCGGGTGGAGGGCATCACGGGTTCTCCTGGGGTGCGAGGCACTGGACGAGGGAGCGGGCGTTGTGGCGGACGAGCTGGGCGTAGCTGCGCACCGTGGCGTCGAACGCGTCGCCGTAGAGGGGGCAGACCTTCACGTGCTGCTCACGCGCGACGTCGACGAGCGTGCTGGAGCGGGCTCGCAGGTTCGGCTCGAGGAACACGGCCGGCACGTCGAGGTCGGCGATGGTGCGCGCGAGCCGGCGACGGTCGGCGAGCGACGGCTCGATGCCGGGGTGCGGGGTCACGAAGCCCGACACCTTGAGGCCGTAGGCCTTCGCGAGGTAGCCGAACGCGTCGTGGGAGGTCACCAGGTGACGCCGCGACGTCGGGATGCTGCCGACCGCGCGGCGCATCGTGGCGTCGAGGCGGTCGAGCTCGCGCAGGTAGTCCCTGGTGCGGGCGCGGTACACGGACGCACCGGCGGGGTCGACGTCGACGAGGGTGTCGCGGACGAGCTGCACGTACGCCATGACGTTGCGGACGTCGTGCCACAGGTGGGGGTCGATCTCGCCGTGCACGTGCTTGCCGAGGACGGCCTGCGGCAGCTGGTAGACCCCCGTGCCCGGGCGGCCGAGGAACCGCAGGCTGCGCTCGGCCGGCACCTCCGAGAGCGCCTTGGTCGGGACCTCGACGACGACGTCCTCGAGCGGGAGGGTGCGCTGGCTGTGGTCGCCGCCGCCGTCCGGGTCGTAGCGCACCACGAGACGGCCGGTGTCGACGTCGGCGGCGAGGTCGGCGTGACCTCCGTCGACGACCACCGCGTCGTCCACGCCGGCGCGTGCCGGGTCGACGCCGACGGCGAACGTGAGGGTCCCGGCGCCGCGCGGCACCTCCTGAGCGTCGTCGTCGACCTGCAGCGCCGCCTCGAACCGCAGCCGGTACACGCCCGGCTCGGTGAACGCCCACGACATGTGGGTGTGTGCGTCGAGCGGCAGCACGGCGGTGTCGTCGTCGTCGAAGCCGTCGGCCGACCCGAAGGTCACCGTCGTGTCGCCGAACGTGCCGGTCAGGTAGGCCCAGGCGTCGCCCGGTCCCGTCGCGGCCGTCGCCGACAGCCGCACCTGCGACGCCCGGTCGGCGCCGAAGGCCGCGCCGTCGCCGATCGATCGCAGGCCGAGCCACGGCGTGTCGAGGCGGAGGTTCTCCACGAGCGGGATGACCTCCGCGGCGTACTTCGTCGCCCCCTCGGCGAGGGCGACGTTCGGCGCGCCGGCATCGATGTTGGCGTCGAGCACCTTGACGACGGCGTGCTCCTCCAGCAGCGCGTAGTTGCTGAACGCGGCGTCGGCGTAGGCGGCGTCGCGCGCCGACCGCAGGGTCGGTTCGAAGGAGTGCGGGTCGGCGCCGTCGGGGACGATCGAGACGACGTTCACCCGGTTGCCGCCGACCTGCTGCACGAGGTCGCGCAGCAGGCCCGTGGTGGTCACCACCTGCACCCGACCGTCCTGGTCGGACAACCGCGGCGGGGGAGCGCAGGAGGTGACCGCCAGCGAGCCCGCGAGCGCGAGCGTCGCGAGCCGGGAGGTCCGTCTCACGTGGCCGTCCCGTGGAAGCGTCGACGCCACCAGAGCGCGCCGGCCGCCGTCGCGAGCAGCAGCCCGCCGAGGACCCCGAGCAGGAGCCTGACCGGCCCCTTCTCGAGCGCGGCGAGCACGCGGTCGGCGGCCCCGTCGTCGGACTCCGGCACCAGGCCTCTGGCGACCGCGGCCGCCTCCGCCCTGTCCTGCGCGGCTGCCTCGGCCGACTCCTCGAGCGTGCGGTCCTGGCTCGCGACGTCGGACTGGGGCAGCGCACCGCACCCGCCGCCGGACGCGGCCGCCGCCGGGTTCACGTCGCCCACCGCGAAGGTCAGCGTCGAGCGGTCGGAGACGACCTTCCCATCGGCGCGGGTGGCCTGCTGGGTGAAGGCGACGCGGTAGAAGCCCGGCTTGCTGAAGGCCCAGTTGGCGTGGGCGTGGACGCCGAGCGGGATGCTCGTCGTGCCGGGGCCGTCGAACACCATGCGCTCCACCCCGCCGAACGTGCCGGCGGTGTAGACCCGTAGGCTGCCGGGACCCTGGACCGACTCGAGGCGCCAGCGGACGGACCCGCGGACCTGGCTCGTGTCGAGGCTCTCGGTGTTCCAGCCGAGCCAGACGAGGTCCGGCACCTGGGTCTGGGGCACCTGGTAGATCGAGCTGCCCGCACGGCCGACGGCACCCAGCCCGGCGGGGAGCCGGACCTTGCTGCCGGGCTTGACCCAGAGCACGACGTCCTTCGGGTCGCGGTAGACCTTCGCGCCGGAGCCGTCGGTCCCGACGAGCGACCGGAGCCGGCCTCCGACGAGACGCGTGGCGTAGTCGACGTGCCCGGACGAGATCACCGTCGCCCGCTGCGGCACGCAGGTCTGACCGGCGGCGAGCGCGGCGCGCGCTCCGGCCCCGCCTGCACCCGATCCGCCGTCGCCGGACCCGCCCGATCCGCCGCCCGAGCCCCCCGGCCGAGGTGCCGTCGGCACGCGGGGCGCGGCCGTGAGCGTCACGTGGTCCCACCCGACGAGCTCGCCGGAGCGCCGCTTGACGACGAGCCGGTGGTCGCCGGTGCGGGCATCGGCGGGCATCCGCACGCGCAGGGCACCGGACGCGTCGACCTGGGCCCACCCGAGCCAGCGCGGTCGGCTGTGCAGCCACACCGACACCCACTCGCCCGCGTCGACGCCGGGAACCGAGACGAGCGCCTGCGACCCGCGGACGAGTCCGTCGCGGCCGTTGAGCACCCGGACGCCGCCGGTCGTGGCGTCGGTCAGCGACGCGTCGGGCACCGGTCGGGTGTCCGCCGTGCCCGGTCGGCCCTCGGTGCGGAAGCAGGCCTTCGGGTCGACGGTGCGCAGGTCGGTGCGTCCGACGGCGACCGCGAGCGTGAACCGGTGCCGCAGGGTGCGTCCCGACGCCGACGTCGCCGTGCGCTCGGAGTCGAGGCAGTACACGCCCTCCGCACTGAACGCCCACGTGCCGTGCGCGTGCGTGCGCGGCGGGATCGTGAACGCGTCGGCGGAGGTGATGCCGTCACGCGTGTTGAAGCGGACGTCGACCGTGCCGAAGCCGTTGGGCACTGACGTGAACAGCGCCATCTCGCCCGGACCGCTCGCGCGCAGCAGACGCCAGCGCACGCCGCCGCGCAGCGTGCCATCCGGGATGGCCTCGGTGGACCACCCCGGCCACACGATCGACTCGTCCTGGGTCTCGGGCGCCAGCCACACGGGGTCGCCGGCCCGGCCGAGGAACGCGAGGTTCGCGCCCGCGGGGATGCGCTGCGCTGCCTGCCGGCCGACGTGCAGCACCGTCGACGCGAACGGACGCCAGGCGACGTCGCGACCGGTCGCGCTGTCCTTCACGTGGGTGGTCAGCGCGCCGCGGAGCACCCGCGATGCGAGGTCGACGTGGCCCTCGTCGATGATCGTCGCGCCGGCGTCGTTGCGCCAGCCGTTCGGCGCGTCGTAGACCGGGTCCTTCTCGTCGACCGGCGGCGTCGGGCTGCTCGTCGGCGTGGGGCTCGGGGTCGGTCCCGGCGTCGTCGGGGACGGCGTGGGCTCCGGCTCGGGGTCGGACGGTCCCTCCGGCTCGGCGCCCGCGGCGCACGTCGTGCCCAGCGCACCGTGCTCGGCCGCCCGCCACCACGGGCTGTCGGGGTCGGAGGGCCGCACGGGACCGTCGACGACGAGGGTCAGGGTCGCGTCGCGGCGCTCGCCGCGACCGTTCGTCCAGCGCAGGTCGACGCAGTACCGGCCGGGCAGCGAGGCCTGCACCCGCACGCCCTGCACCGTCTCCTCGCGGGGTCGCAGCGTGCGCGACGAGCGGGAGGTGTCGTCGGACCGTGCGTCGTCGAGGTGCAGGGGCCCCGGGCCGCGCATGCGCAGCAGTTCGAGCGTCTCGCCGCCGTCGGAGGCGGGCACCCCGAGCGTGTCGAGCCGCAGGGTGCGGGTCGAGAGCAGCTGCAGGGAGTCGAGGTAGCTGCGCACCGTGGGGTTGCGCAGGTGCACGACCGTGTCGTCGAGCCGGGTGTAGGCGACGGGTCGCTGGCGTGCCGTGTTCCACGAGGCGGCCGCGATGCCGGCGTTCGTGGTCGGGTGCAGCGACACATGGCCGTCGTCGGTCACGACGTGCGGGCCGGGGCCCGACGTCAGCTCCGTCGGTCCGGGGGCCGGCTCGGTGGGCGGCGGCAGACGTCGGGCGCACGGGGTGACGCGGTCGGCGTCGACGGTGTCGCCGACCACCATGGTCAGCCAGTCGCGACGGACCTGGAGGTCGCCGGCGATCTCGGTCTGCGCCGACACGGCCAGGCAGTACACGCCCGGGGCGCTGAACGACCAGTTGTAGTGCGCGTGGTTGCGGACGCTGGCTGCAGAGAGCACCGCGGGGGTGCCGGAGGGCAGCACGCCGCCCCGCGTGCTCACCAGCACGTACGGGCTGGAGGAGCCGGTCCAGATCGAGAGGTCGCCGGGCGGACGCCCTCCGTCGGGGCCGGCGACCTGCTCGATCGCCATGTCGGTGCGCCGACCGTTGGCGACGAGGGCGTCGTCCTCGGAGCTGCTGCCGATCCAGGGGAACGCCTTCGTCCCGCCCTCGACGGAGCCCGACGACTGCGGGCTGTTCCACAGCGGCTGCCCGGACGTCCCGAGGAAGGCCCAGTCGTCGCCGGACGGCACGGTGGTGCGGAGCAGGTCGGGGTGGACGACGACCAGGTCGCGGTAGGGCACGCGGCCGTGACCGTCGACCGAGGCGTCGAGCACGAGGCGACGGTCGGTGTCGCCGACGATCCTCGGCGCGACCACGTCGGCGTGCCCGCTGCGCATGACGTACGTCGGGTCCTCGGGCTCCGGAGTCGGCTCAGGGGTCGGTTCGGGCGTGGGCTCGGCGGTCGGCTCAGGGGTCGGTTCGGGCGTGGGCTCGGGGGTGGGCGACACGCAGTAGAGGCCGGGTCGGGTGAAGCGGTGCACCCAGTGGCCCACGAGTCCGCCGGTCGTGTTCTTCGCCGTCCTCAGCACGCCCTCGCGTGACTGCTCGGCACCGTCGGCGCCACGTCCGGTGCCCATCGGCGTCACGAACGCGAACTCGTCGTGGGTCAGGAGCGGTCGGGCCAGCCCGCTCCACGGCTGGCTGTAGTCGTAGCGGTAGGTCTGGTAGGTGCCGCCGGCCGGGCCGACGACGTCGTCGATGCGGTAGGTCAGCGTCGGGTCGCCCGCCGCGCGCGCGGTGTAGGAGAGCGCGACGGACGGCGCCACGCTGTCGTCGGTGGTGGACCCGCTGATCCAGGCGCGCTCACCAGGCGTGCCGAGCGTGCGGTGCGCCGGGGTGTCCGGCAGCTCGTAGGACGTCGCGTCGCTGATGCGGAACGTCGGTGCGGTCGGCGGCGTGACCCAGTCGAGCGCGATGCCTCCGTCCGCGGTCTTCACGGTGCGGAGCACGTGCTTGCCGGTGGCGACCGAGCCGTCGGCGGCGACGGTCGGCACGGCGGACAGGGTGAGCCCGACCAGGCAGGCCGTGAGGGCCGTGACGAGGGCGGTCGCAGGAAGTCGGAGGGACGAGCGCATGGGGACCTTCGCAGGGGAGGGGTGCCTCGGGGCGGCAGCGTGTGCCGCCCCGAGGCGGGGTGTCAGGAGCCGGCCGTGATGTTCAGCGGCGAGAGGGTCTCGGCGAAGGCGCCGTCACCGGTCTCGACGTCGAGGCTCACCGCGTAGCTGGTCGCGGTGGCGCTGGCCGCGGGCAAGCGCCACGCACCGTGGACGTGGTCGGCGGCCTGCGTGAGGGTCACGGTCGACGAGCCGCCGAACGTCACGCCCGAGTCGAGCGTGATGGTCACGGAGTCGGCGCAGACGCTCTCGGCACCGGCGGCGACCTCGTAGCTGAAGCCGAGGTCGGGCAGGGAGGAGTCGAGGTCGGCGTCGACGACCCAGGCGCCGCCGGTGTGGCTGACGCCGGCGCTGGACGCCGGGAAGGTCGCGCGGTGGTCGCCGATGTCGGCCGGGGCCACGTGCTGGCCGCCGAGGTGGCTGCCGAGCTCGTAGCTCGCGGCGCCGCCGGCGTCGGTGCACTCGAGCTCGACCACGTCGTTGTGGCCGGCCGGGATGGCCGTCTCGGCGTGGGCGGGGAGGCTGAACGCCACGGAGGCGGCTCCACCGGCGAGGACGGCGGTGATGAGACGTGCAGAGGACATGCTTCTCCTTCGATCCGTCCGGGGGCAGCTGCCGACCGGACGTGGATGGGTCGGACGACCGCGGGTGCGGTCGTGGTGCTCTCTCACCGCCACTGACCGGGCGGCACGGCGGCCGCGTGGTGGCGGCCAGGTGCGAGCACCTTAGGCAAGAATGAGAATCATTGTCAAACACGCACGAGAACATGCGCGCGCATGACGACGCCCCCGCCCGCGGGTGCGGACGGGGGCGTTGGGGGAGGCGCTCAGGACGAGGAGTCGTCCTGGGTGTCGGGTGCGGCGGGTCCGCCGCGACCGGGACCGCCGGGGCCACCGGGGCCACCGGCCGGTCCGAGCAGGTCGGCGTCGAAGGCCTTCAGGACCGACGCCTTGTCCGAGGGACTGATCGTGCCCTCGTCGACGGCGTCGTCGAGCCGCTCCGACAGCGCGCTGCGCTCCTCGGTGCGGCGCTCGGTGCGGTCGGACTCGGCCTGCTTCTCGGCGGCGGCGAGCGCCGACTCGACCTTCGACTCCGAGACGCCGAGCTCCTTCGCCAGGGCGGCCGCCAGCTTGGCGTCACGCTGCTCGCGCTCGGCCTCGGTGGGCGGGGTCGGCTTCTCCCCGTCCTTCGGCTTGGCGGGCCGCAGGTCGTCGCGGACGGCGGCCAGCGCCTTCTCGACGACCGACTGCTCCAGCCCGAGCTGCTTCGCGATCACGGCGGCCTGCGCGTCGGGGCCGCCGTGCGGTCCGGCGGGGCGGGCGCTGCTGCTGGTGCCGCTGCCGGTCGAGGCGGTGTCCGCGGACGCGAGCGCCACGCCGCCGACGGCCAGGCCGGCTCCGGCCACGAGGCCGGCGATGCCGAGTCGGGCTGCGGTGGAGGTGTTCATCAGGTGACTCTCTTCCGTTGAGGTGTGTCCTCGTCGACGATGACGAGCGTTCCTGTCACGGACCTGTGCGCGACGTCAGGGAGTGCTGGGCGCCGGCCGCAGCCGTGCGAGGTGCGGTGCAGCCCGTACCGCCGGTATGGTCACCGACATGGCCAGGCGACGTCGGATCCACACGTTCTCCCACGACGGTCTCACGTTCGACGTGCGCGACACTGGGCCGCTCGACGGCCCGCCGGTCGTGCTGCTGCACGGCTTCCCGCAGACGTCGACGTCGTGGGACAAGGTCAGCGAGCTGCTCCACGGCGACGGCTACCGCACGATCGCGCCCGACCTGCGCGGCTACTCCCCGGGCGCCCGCCCGTCGGGTCGCCGGGCCTACGCGACCGAGCTGCTGGCCGAGGACGTCGCGGCCCTCCTCGCGGTCGTGGGGGAGCCGGTGCACCTCGTCGGGCACGACTGGGGCTCTGCGATCGGCTGGGTCGTGGCCGCGCGCCACCCCGACCGGCTGCTCTCCTGGACCGCCGTGTCGGTGCCCCACCCCGCGGCCTTCGTGGCCTCGATGGCACGCAGCACCCAGCTGCTGAAGTCGTGGTACATGGGCTTCTTCCAGCTGCCGGTGGTGCCCGAGCTCGTGCTCGCGCGGGCGCGTGGCGTGCGCGAGCGGGTGCTGCGCCACGCCGGCATGGACCGCGACCTGCTCGCGCGCTTCCAGACCGAGATGATCGACGGCGGGGCGTTGACGGGCGGCCTCGGCTTCTACCGAGCGCTGCCGTTCTCGGCCAAGGGTCTGCAGGGCACGGTGCGCGTGCCGACGACCTTGGTGTGGAGCACCGGCGACGTCGCGCTCGGTCGCGCCGGCGTCGACCTGACGCCGCGTCACGTGGACGCGCCGTACGAGCTCGTGGTGCTCGAGGGCGTCAGCCACTGGATCCCCGACCACGCCCCGCAGGTGCTGGTCGACGCCATCACCCGACGGGCTCGCGCGGCCGCTGCCTGACGCGTACGGTCGGGACATGGACGAGCCCTTCGACCCCGCCCGCGTCACCCAGGCGCTCGAGCACCTGCCCGGATGGGAGGGTGACGCGTCGGGCCTGACCCGCACGTACCACTTCGAGAGCTTCGCCGACGCCATCGGCTTCATGGCCGCGGCAGCCCCGCGCATCGACGAGATGGACCACCACCCCGAGTGGACCAACGTCTACGACCGGGTCGACGTGCGGCTCGTCAGCCACGACGTGAACGGCGTCAGCGGCCGCGACGTGCGTCTGGCCGAGGTGCTCGACGAGCTCGCCGGCGCCGCGGCCGGTTCGTCCTGACCGTCAGGCCCAGAGGTTCTCGCCGAAGCGGAACCAGATGGCCGACAGCACGGCCACGTACCAGAGCACGATCACGAGCAGCGTCCAGTTGCTGAGGAACCGCGTGACCGCGGAGCGCGGCGCGAAGGCGCGCAGGTTGCGTGCGGTGACCACCACGAACAGCGGGATCATGAACGTCCACACGACCATGCACCACGGGCACAGCTTCCCGATGTCGTAGATGCTCTGGTACTGCAGCCAGGTCACGAAGCCGATGCCGAAGAGCACGCCCACCTGCAGCCCTGCCCACACGAAGGCGGGGAGGCGGACACCGGCGAGCAGGAGGACGGCGAGCGTCACGACGACCGTGAAACCGACGATGCCGATGATGGGGTTCGGGAAGCCGAACGCGGACGCCTCAGGGGTGTTGATGACGCCACCGCAGCTGACGAACGCGTTGAGGTCGCAGTTCGTCGTGCCCTTGCCCGTCTCCGCGAGGTCGGTCAGGTATCGGACCTTCTCGATGGTCAGGGTGATCGCCGCCAGCAGTCCGACCACGCCGGCGACCAGCATGAACCACCTCGGGTCGTGGACGTCGGCGTCGCCGGCCTCCCTCGTGTCGGGGGTCCGGTCACGGTCGTCCTGCAGCACGTCGCTCACGCCGCCGATCGTAGTGGAGGGCTGGTCGTCGGGACAGAGCGTCTTGACGCGCTCCCGTACCCCGCGTACGGTTTCAGATACCGTCGGTATCTGAAAGAGGTTCATGCATGGAGCACGTCGACGTCGTCATCGTCGGGGCCGGTCTGTCCGGCATCGGGGCCGCCTACCGGCTGAGCACGATGAGTCCAGGGTCGAGCTACGCGGTCCTCGAGGCGCGCGACGCGATGGGCGGCACGTGGGACCTCTTCCGCTACCCGGGCGTCCGCTCGGACTCCGACATGTACACGCTCAGCTACCCGTTCCGGCCCTGGACCCACCGCAAGGCCATCGCCGACGGCGCCGACATCCGCGAGTACATCCGCAGCACCGCCGACGAGCACGGCATCGCCGAGCGCATCCGCTACGGCCACCGCGTGGTCGGCGCCAGCTGGTCGTCCGACGACGCGCGCTGGACCGTCACGAGCGAGGTCGACGGCGAGCTCGTCGAGCAGACCTGCTCCTTCCTGTTCATGTGCAGCGGCTACTACGACTACGACGAGGGCTACACGCCCGACTTCCCTGGGCTGGAGGACTTCGGCGGGACCGTCGTGCACCCGCAGTTCTGGCCCGAGGACCTCGACTACGCGGGCAAGAAGGTCGTTGTCATCGGCTCCGGCGCCACCGCGATCACGCTCGTGCCGTCGATGGCCGAGCGCGCCGGTCACGTGACCATGCTGCAGCGCTCGCCCACCTACATCACCTCGCTGCCGCAGGAGGACGCGATCTCCGCGGGCCTGCGCAAGGTGCTGCCCGCGGGCCCGGCCCACCGGGTGACGCGGCTCAAGAACGCCGCCACGGCGATCGGCTTCTACGAGTTCTGCCGCCGCTTCCCGTCGGCGGCCCGCAAGATCCTGCTGAACCGCGCCCAGGGTGCCGTGCCCGAGGGCTTCGACCCGCAGCACCTCACCCCGAGCTACGACCCCTGGGACCAGCGGCTCTGCGTCGTCCCGAACGGCGACCTGTGGCGCACGCTGCGTCGCGGCCAGGCGTCGATCGTGACCGACCGGATCGACTCCTTCGACGAGACCGGCATCCGTCTCGTGTCGGGCGAGCGCCTCGACGCCGACGTCGTCGTGACGGCCACGGGCCTGAAGGTCGTCGCGCTGGGCAAGGTCGCGATCGACGTCGACGGCGAGAAGGTCGACCCGAACGAGCGCTTCGTCTACAAGGGCCTCATGATCAGCGGCGTGCCGAACCTGGCCTGGTGCATCGGCTACACGAACGCCTCCTGGACGCTGCGCGCCGACCTGTCGTGGCAGTACGTCGCCCGGCTGCTCGAGCACATGCGTCGCCACGGCTACGTCGCCGGCATGCCCGACCCCGACGCCGTGGGCGGGCAGGGCGCGCCCGCGCTCGACCTGCAGTCCGGCTACGTCCAGCGTGCCGTCGGCGTCCTGCCCCAGCAGGGCAAGGAGCGTCCGTGGACGGTGCGGCAGAACTGGTTCCTCGACGCCTGGGACAACCGCCGCACCGACCTCGACGAGCAGATGATCTGGACGAAGGCCTCCTGACCCTTCCTCCCACCCCCTGAGCGTGACGTTTGCGGGCCGGATCGGCCGTTCCCACCCCGCGAACGTCACGCTCAGCGGTGTGGGGGAAGCCGGGTGGGGGACGACTAGGGTGGGCCGGTGCGCATCGACCAGCTGACCCTGCGGGCCGCCGGCGGCGCGCTGCTGCTCCTCTCGCTCGTGCTGGTCCTGGTGGACCTGACACGGCTCGTCGAGGAGCCGATCCACTGGATGCTGCTGGGCGACCTCGGGCTGGTCGTGCGATGCGTCTTCGCGGCGGCGGGACTGCTCGTCGTGCTGTCGTCGCGGCTCGTCGGCCGCGCGCTCGACCCTGAGCAGCGGCGTCGGACCGTGCCTCTGCTGCTCGGCGTGCACGGCGCCGCCCTCGTCGTGTTCGCCTTCACGACCCCGACCTACGCGACGGCGATCGGCGAGCGGTCCATCAACGTAGTGACGCCTGCCTCGGCGGCAGTCGGAGACCTCGCGCTGCTCGTCGCGTCCACCGCGCTCCCTGCGGCGATGATCGTCCAGGCCGCGCGCTGGCGGCGCGACGAGACGACCGCGCCGCGGGCGAAGGGCGCCTTCGTGGCCGCAGTGGTGTCCCTGTGGGCGTCGCTGGCCTACTCGCTGGCCGACCAGGGCACGCTGCCCGCACCCGGTCTCTGGCAGCGCGTCGCGTTCGTCGTCGCCTGGGTCTGGCTGGCGGTCCTGCTGCTGCGCACCGCGGGCGACCTCACGTCTGGCAGTGCGGACACCAGAAGGTGATCCGCTCGCGGCCCGGCTGGTCGCCGAGCTCGCCGTCGCGCAGCGGGGTGCCGCAGCGTCGGCAGCGGGCGTGCTCGCGCCGGTAGACCCAGCGCTCCTCGCCCTGACGGGTGCTGCCCGTGAACGTCCGCTCCACCCGCGCCTTGTTGACGTCGAGCAGGCGGTGCCCGCGCGCGACCACGCGCCCGACGTCGGGCACGTCGCCCACCCGACGCGTCGGCAGCAGGCCCGACAGGAACAGCAGCTCGTTGACGTACTCGTTGCCCAGCCCGGCCAGGTTCCGCTGGTCGAGCAGCGCCACGAAGATCGGCCGGTCCGGGTCGGACTCGACCCGACGCGTCGCCTCCGCGAGGTCCCAGTCGGGGCCGAGGAGGTCGGGCCCCAGGTAGGCCAGCGCGTCGTCGTCGTTCTCGCGCTTGAGGATCTCGAGCAGGCCCAGCTGGAAGCCGATCGCCTGGTGCTGCTCGGTCTCGAGCACGATGCGCGCCGTGTGCGCCGGACGACGCCACCGGCTGCCCCGGCGCAGCACGTGCCACGCACCCTCCATCTTCAGGTGCGAGTGGATCGACGCGTCACCGACGCGGATCAGCAGGTGCTTGCCGCGGCTCAGCACCTCATCGACCGTGCGGCCGGACAGGTCGAGCGTCGCCCACTGCGGCACCCGCACGTCCGAGCGCACCAGCTCCCGGCCCTCCAGCACCTCGCGCAGGTGGTGCGCCGTCCGCCAGACGGTGTCTCCTTCAGGCATGGCTGGACCGACCGGAGGAGGCGGGGCGACGGGCGGTGTCGCTGCCGCGCCGCAGGTCGAGCCGCAGGCCCTTCGGGTGCCGGTCGAAGCCTGCCGCGAGCAGCGCCTCGCCGGTGGGCGTGGTCCCGGCCGGGCGGCCGTTGACCGACTCGACCGTGAGCCGCGGGATGCGCCCCGACCGACCAAGGCCCGCGACGGCCCGCGCGGCGCGGGTGAGGACGTCGACGTCGTCGGTGAACGCCAGGCACGAGCGACCGCCGCGCTCGAGGTAGAGCACCGCGCGACCGTCGTGCACGGCCACCAGTGCACCGGCCTTGCGGGCCGGACGGTGCTTCAGGTCGTCGGCCGGGTCGACGACGTCAGGCCAGGGGAGCGCGGCACCGAACGGCTGGGCGGGGTCGGTGGCGGCGAGCACGACCGCGTCGACGTCGGCCGGCTCGTCGTCGGGGCGCTCGAACGAGCGCATGCGGTCGACCGTCGCCGACGACGCGAACTGGGCCGCTCCGAGGGAGTCGACGTAGTACCCGCGCAGCACCGAGCCGTTCTGCTCCAGCTCGCGCAGCACGCGGTAGGCGCCGGCGAACCCGCCGGGCGTCTGCTCGGCCACCACCGCACCGCGGGTGACCACGCCGTGCCGCGCGACGAGCGCCTCGGTGCGCGCCACCTGCAGCGCGGCCTGCTCGGCGGGGTCGTCGCCGGGACGTTCCACTGCGAACCACCGCCCCGACGCGACCGGTGGGCCGAGGCGCGCGGCCCGGGGTGAGGCCGCCATGCCGCGACGGGCGTGCAGCCGCGCGCGCGGGGTGGAGCCGCCGCGTGAGCGGTGCGCGCCGCGGCCGCCCAGCCGGGCGCGGACCGGGGCGTAGGAGTCGCCGGCGACCCGACCCGACCAGACCAGCTGCCACAGTGCCTCCACGACCGCGTCGTCGGAGACCGGCCTGCCGTCGTCGGTGGCCAGACCCTGGGTGAGCTGGCGGAACAGGTAGGCGCCGCCGTCCTCGAGGAGCGACAGCAGGCGCAGGCCGAGCTCGTCCGGCTCGACCGGGTCGCGGCGTGCGGGCAGCACGAGGTCGGCCGGGTGCAGCTGCACCCAGCCGTCGCTGCCGGCGAGCGTGCCCGCTCCGGTCCAGACGACCTCGCCCGCGCCGAGCAGCTCGTCGAGCTGGGCCGGGCTGTAGTCGCGGACCCTCGACGGCAGCACCAGCGACTCCCAGGCCGACGCGGGAAGCGGCACACCGGCGAGCTGGTCGACCACCGCGAGGACGCCGTCGAGACCACGCAGCGACCCACCGACCTCCTGCCACGAGGGCAGGAAGCGGGCGAAGGTGCGCGGCTCGACCGGCTCGATCTGCTGTCGTGCGGCGGCGAGGGAGCGGCTGCGCAGCCGGCGCAGGACGTCGGTGTCGACGTGCTCGGTGCCCACGGCACCCGGCCGGAACTCGCCCTCGACGAGCCGGTCGTCGCGGGTGAGCCGACGCAGCACGTCGAGCACCACGGCGCGGCCGAGGCCGAACCGGGCCGCCGCCTCGTCGGCCGTGAACGGGCCGTGGGTACGGGCGTAGCGCGAGAGGAGGTCGCCCAGGGGATCGGCTACCGGCTGCAGGAGGGCGTCCGGGATGCCGAGCGGCACCACCACCCCGAGCGCGTCGCGCAGGCGGCCCGCGTCCTCGACGACCACCCAGCGAGGCTCGCCGGCCACCGGCAGCTCCACGACGCGACGGGCGTCCTGCAGCTCCTTGAGCGCCGGCACGGCGTCGTCGACGAGGCGCGCGTCGACCTCGTCGGTGGTGAGCGGACCCAGCAGTCGCAGCAGGTCGGCGGCGCCCTCGACGCCGCGCAGACGACGGTCCTCGGCGAGTCGCTGCAGCTCGGCCTCGGTGCGTTCCAGCACCTCCGGGTCGAGCAGCTCGCGCAGCTCGGCGCGGCCCAGAAGCTCCGAGAGCAGCGTGGGGTCGAGCGAGAGCGCGGCCGCACGGCGCTCGGCGAGCGGCGTGTCGCCCTCGTAGAGGAACGTGGCCACGTAGCCGAACAGCAGCGTGCGGGCGAACGGCGACGCCGTGGACGTCTCGACCTCGACGATGCGCACGTCCTGCTGCGCCACCCGCTCGGCCAGGGTGGTGAGCGCGGGGAGGTCGTACACGTCCTGCAGGCACTCACGCGCCGTCTCGAGCAGGATCGGGAAGTCGGCGTGCTCGCGCGCGACGTCGAGCAGCTGGGCCGCGCGCTGACGCTGCTGCCACAGCGGGGCCCGGGCCCCGGGGTTGCGGCGGGGGAGCAGGAGGGCACGCGCCGCACACTCGCGGAATCGCGACGCGAACAGCGCCGACCCGCCGACCTCGGCCGTGACGACACGCTCGAGGTCGTCGACGTCGAGCGTGAACAGGTCGGCACCCGGCACGCCGGCGGCCTCCGGATCGGGGTCGTCGGCGGCCCAGGGCGACGAGGTGTCGGGGATGCGCGCGACGATGCCGTCGTCGGTGGCCACGACCGAGCCGTCGACGCCGTACCGCTCCAGCACGCGCGCCGCGACGACCAGCGCCCACGGCGCGTGCACGCGACGGCCGTAGGGGGAGTGCAGCACGACCCGCCAGTCGCCGAGCTCGTCGTGGAAGCGCTCGACGACCAGCGTGCGGTCGGTCGGCAGCGTGCTCATGGCCTCGCGCTGCTCGTCGAGGAAGGCCATGAGGTTGAACCGGGCCCGCTCGTCGAGGTGCTCGGGGGCGTGGCCCTCGGTGACCCGACGCAGGAAGGCGCCGATCGCCTCGCCCAGCTCGGCCGGGCGGCCTGCGGCGTCGCCCCGCCAGAACGGCAGCCGGGCGGGCTCGCCGAACGCCGGGGTCACGATGACGCGGTCGTGGGTGATCTCCTGGATGCGCCAGCTGGTGGCTCCGAGCGCGAACACGTCGCCGACGCGGGACTCGTAGACCATCTCCTCGTCGAGCTCGCCGACCCGCTTGGACGGTCCCTCGTCGACGCCGTCGGCCAGCACCACGGCGAACAGGCCGCGGTCGGGGATGGTGCCGCCGCTCGTGACAGCCAGCCGCTGCGCGCCCGGCCGACCCACGATGGTGCCGGCGTCGCGGTCCCAGACGAGCCGGGGTCGCAGCTCGGCGAACCGGTCCGACGGGTACCGCCCGGCCAGGAGGTCGAGCGTGGCCTCGTAGGCCGAGCGGGGGAGGGCGGCGAACGGTGCGGACCGGCGGACGACGTCGAACCACGCCTCGACCTCGACCGGCTCGAGGGCGCAGGCGGCGACGGTCTGCTGGGCCAGGACGTCGAGCGGGTTCGCGGGCACCGCGAGCCGCTCGATCGCGCCGGCGCGCATCCGTTCGGCCGTGACCGCCGCGCCCACGAGGTCGTGGCGGGTGGTCGGGTACACGAGACCGCGCGAGACCTCGCCGACCTGGTGGCCGGCGCGTCCGACGCGCTGCAGCCCGCTCGCGACCGACGGCGGCGTCGACATCTGCACCACGAGGTCGACGGCGCCCATGTCGATGCCGAGCTCGAGGCTCGACGTGGCGACGACGCAGCGCAGCCGGCCCGACTTGAGGTCGTCCTCGATGAGCGCGCGCTGCTCCTTGCTGACCGACCCGTGGTGGGCGCGGGCGAGCGCACCGACCTCCTGTGCGTCGCCGCGTCCCGACGCCGTGCCGCTCACGCCGGACACCCGGCTCGGCGGCAGCGTGCTCGTCGTCTCGGGCTCCGCGCGGGCCTCGCGGTCGGCCCACTGCTCGTTCAGGTGCGCGGTGAGCCGCTCCGCCTGCCCGCGGGAGTTGCAGAAGACGATCGTGGAGCGCACCTGGAGGATCCGCTCGACGACGTCGTGCTCGATGAAGGGCCAGATGCTGCCGCCGTTGTCGTCGGCGAGCGGGTCGCTGATGGACCGCGCGGCCGACCCCTCGTCGCGCACGACCTCGGCCTCCTGCGCACCGCGCGCCGACGGCGGCCGGGACAGCTCGGTCATGTCGTCCAGGGGGACCACGACGTCGAGCTCGAGGCGCGACGGCGACGGGGGAGCCACGACGTGGACGGGGGCGCGCCCGCCCAGGAAGCGGGCCACCTCGTCGTGCGGGCTGACCGTGGCGCTCAGCCCCACGCGTCGCGCCGGCTCGTCGAGCAGGTCGTCGAGACGCTCCATCGACAGCGCCAGGTGCGCACCGCGCTTGGTGCCCGCGACCGCGTGGATCTCGTCGACGATGACGGTGTCGACGCCGCGCAGCGTGTCGCGGGCCGCCGAGGTGAGCATGAGGAACAGCGACTCGGGGGTGGTGATGAGGATGTCGGGCGGGCTGGTGACGAGCGCCCGCCGGTCGCGTGCCGACGTGTCGCCCGAGCGGACGCCGACCCGCACGTCGGAGAACGTGTCGCCGCGGCGCGCCGCCACCTGCGTGATGCCGACCAGCGGCGACCGCAGGTTGCGCTCGACGTCGACCGCGAGCGCCTTGAGCGGGGAGATGTAGAGGACCCGGGTGCGACGCTCCTTCTCCGGCGTCGGCTCGTGCAGCAGCCGGTCGATCGCGGACAGGAAGGCCGCGAGGGTCTTGCCCGAGCCGGTGGGCGCCACCACGAGCACGTGGCGGCGCTCCGCGATCGCGGCCCAGGCCTCGGCCTGCGCGGGGGTGGGTGCGCTGAACGCGCCCTCGAACCACTCCCGCGTGGCCGGTGCGACCGTGCTCAGCGGGTCGTCGACCAGCCGGCTCGACGGCGCGTCGGCGCGGTCGTCGGAGGGCGTGGGTTCGGGCACGGCCCCATCGTGTCAGCCGGTGCCGACACCTGCGCGTCGTCCGGCGCAGGGTCCGACGTCGGGCGCCGCGCGTCAGGCAAGGTGGAGGTCATGACGAAGCACCGCCTCGCCGTCCTGGCCCCTGTCGTCGCCCCCGCCCTGGCCCTCGGGCTCGTGCTCTCCGGGTGCTCCTCGGGCCAGGACACGGAGGCGACTCCCGAGCCGTCGAAGGGTGCCGGCGGGACCATCGTCGAGACGTCACCGCTCACCGGCGAGGTCCTGCGCGACGGTCGGCCGGAGAACCCGGTGTTCCTCGTCAAGATCGAGAACACCGACGCGGGCGCGCCGCAGGTCGGGCTCGACCAGGCCGACCTCGTCGTCGAGGAGCTCGTCGAGGGCGGCCTGACCCGCCTCGCGGCGCTGTACTACTCGACGCTGCCGCGCAAGGTCGGCCACGTGCGGTCCATGCGCGCGACCGACATCGGCATCGCCTCGCCGGTCGGCGGGCAGATCGTCGCCTCGGGCGGCGCGTCCGGCACGTACGGCCTGGTCAAGAAGGCTGGTCTCAAGGTGTTCTCCGAGGACGAGGGCGCACCGGGGTTCAGCAGCGACCCCGCCAAGGTGCGCCCCTACAACCGGCTCGTGGACCTGCAGCGGCTCAAGCGGGCCAAGGCCAGCGACATCCCGGGCCCCTACCTCGACTGGACGCCCGCCAGTGGTACCGAGGCGTCGCCGTCGGCCTCGTCGTCGGCCGGGACGAAGCCGCGTCGGGTCACGCGGGCCTCGGTGCGCTTCTCGGGCTCCTCCACGACGCAGTGGAAGCTCTCGAGGGGCCACTGGGTGCGCACGAACGGCCACGCCTCCCGCGAGTTCCGCGCCGACACCCTCGTCGTGATGTTCGCCAAGGTCGGCGACGCCGGCTACCTCGACCCCGCGGGCAACCCCGTGCCCGAGACGCGGATGAAGGGCTCCGGTCGTGCCGTGGTCCTGACCGCCGACGGGGCGGTCGAGACCACGTGGCGCAAGAAGGTGAACCGCTCGACGCTGTCGTTCACGACGAAGGACGGCAAGCCGCTCACCATCGACCCCGGCAAGACGTGGATCGAGCTCGTCCCGCAGGGCGCGGGCGCGCTCTCCCTGCGGTGACCGGGAGGGGCTGATCGAGAGGCCGACCGGGAGGAGTCAGGCCTCGGCGTGCGGGTCGGTGAGCGACGGCAGCAGTCGCATGCCCGCGAGGATGCCGCTGATCGAGGCGAGCACCTCGGCCGAGGCCTGCTCCGCGTCGTCGGCGTCGGCGACGTACTCCGAGCTCGAGCGGATGGCGCCGAAGAAGATGGCGGCGTAGGCCTCGCTCAGCTCGTTCGCCCCGCCGAGGTCGTCGAGCAGTGCGTCGACCGTGCGCTTGACGATGCCGTAGGAGGCGGCCCGCTCGGCGACGGCCCAGCGCTCGTGCCCGAGCGCGACCGGCCCCTCCTGCAGGCAGATGCGGCGGAACTGCGGCTCCCGGCACACCTCGAGGAAGCCCTCGAGGCCGATCTGGGCGCGCTCCCACGGGTCGTCGGCGGCGTCGATGCGCTTCTCGATCTCGCGGGTGGCCTTCTCCTGCAGCCGGTCGAAGACGCTCTCGAACAGCGCGAGCTTGCTCGGGAAGTGGTGGTAGAGCGCACCCTTCGTGACGCGGGCGGCCGCGACGACCTCGTCGAGCGACGTGCCCGCGTAGCCGTGCGCGGCGAACAGCTGCGTCGCGTTGTCCAGGAGCGCGCGCTTGGTGCTCGAGGAGTAGCCCGTCCGGCGGGTCGTGCTGCGGGCGGCGCGGAGCACCTTCTTCTGCACCTTCGCGGGACTGGTCATGGCGCCCATCCTACGCACGCGTGGTGGTGAGCCTCACAGCACGCCAAGTTGCCTGACCTGCGCAGACGCAACATACTCGAAGTACGTACCGAGGGTATGTTCCCTCGAACGACGGTCCCCCGAAAGGAGCACCTCCATGACCTGGGATGCCTACAACCGTCGCAAGTCCGCCCTCCGCGAGGTCCTGCAGCTGGCCGACCGCCGCCGCGAGGACACCGCCGACCAGCTGCTCGATGCCACCCCCGGCGCCCGCGAGGCGTTCGGCGACGAGCTCTCCCTCCTCTTCGACGTCCAGATGGCCTGGTACCAGCGGCTCAGCGGCCAGCTCGACCGCACCGTGCTCGAGGGCGACGCCCCGGCGACGGTGGCCGTCGAGGCCTGGGTCGCCGCCGCTGCCGCCATGCCTGGGGCCCGGGCCCTGCTCGACGCCCACCGCGACCGCCCTGAGCTCGCGAAGGCCTTCGCCAAGGAGCAGGCCCTGCTGGCCGTCTCCGCCGGGGTCTCCAGCTGGCACCCCGACCTCCTCGGCCAGGGCGAGCGGATCGTGGCCGAGGCCCGCGACCGCGCCGTCCACGCACCGGTCGACACGCTGCCGTCGCGCGACGGCGAGGGTCGGGCGAGTGCCTTCATCGCCCGGCTGCGCAACGCGCTCGCCGCCTGAGCGGTCCCCCTGACGTCACCCCGTCCGCGCCTTCTCCCTCCCTCCCGGCGCGGGCGGGGTGATCCCCTTCCTGCGGGGCGCGCGGGTCGGCCGTCGTCAGCCGTCGGTGGCCGCAGGAGTGGCGCGACCGCGCAGGCCCACCTCGGCGAGCTGCTGGCCGATCTCGGCGTCGATGGCCGCGGCCAGCTCCTTGCGGAACATCGCGTACGTGACCTGGCTCGCCACGGGCAGGAGCTTCTCGACGGCCCCGAGGACCTCCGGCGCCTCCTCGGGCGGCAGTCCGCGGTTCAGGAACGGCTGGGCGATCGCCTTCACGGCGTTCTCGACGAAGGAGTCCGCGATCTCGCGCAGGTTGCGCTGCAGCAGCGGGAACAGCTCGATGATGTCCTTCGGGGGCAGGCCGAGGGCGACGGCGGCGGCGCCGTTGCGCACGATCGCCGGCTGCACCAGCAGCACCGACTCGTGGTCGTCCTCGACCCAGGCCGCCAGCCCGAACTCGACCAGGGCCTCGATCAGGCCGTCGTCGCGGCCGACGTTCGCGAGCGCGGCCAGCGCGTCGCGGCTCATCAGCTCGGGCTCGACGTCGTTCCAGGGCTCGTCGAGCAGGTGCAGCAGGTCCAGCGCCGGGGCGGTGGCCGACGCCGGGCTCGACAGCACCGCCTTCTCGACGGCCGCCAGCGTGTACCCACGGTCGAGCAGGTCGCGCACGAGCTGCAGCCGCTGGAGGTGTCCGCGGTGGTAGTAGCCGGTGCGGCCCTCGAGACGAGGCGGCTCGATCAGTCCTCGCGCCGCGTACGCCCGCACGTTCCGGACGGTCATGTTCGCCCGCGCGGCGAGCTCGTCGACGGTGAACTCGACGTCCCCGTCGGCGTCGTCCGGCCCGGCTGGCCCCTCCGTCACTGACATGCGGGCATCATAGGGGGCATGGAGACGCTCGCCGGTCGACTCCTCGTCGCCACCCCGGAGATCGCTGCCGGCCCGTTCGCGCGCAGCGTCGTCCTGCTGCTCGACCACGACGAGGACGGCGCCCTGGGCGTGGTCCTCAACCATCCGCTCGAGGCTGACGTCGAGGACGTCCTGCCGGCGTGGGCGGCCGTGGTCGACGCGCCCGACTGCCTGTTCCAGGGCGGACCGGTCGCCACCGACGCCGCCCTGGCGGTGGGTGTGCTCGGCTCGTCGGCCGTCCCCGTGCCGGGCTGGCGGTCGATGACCGGCCCCTTCGGCCTCGTCGACCTCGACGGGCCGCCGCCGCAGGACGGCGCGCTGCGCGGCCTGCGCGTGTTCGCGGGGTACGCCGGGTGGGGGCCCGAGCAGCTCGAGGGTGAGCTCGAGGAGGGGTCGTGGCTCGTCGTCGAGGCACGCGACGACGACCTGCTGTCGCCCGTGCCCGAGCGGCTGTGGCGCGACGTGCTGCTGCGCCAGGACGACGACGTGCGCCTGCTCTCCACCTATCCCGAGGATCCCGGCCTCAACTGAGCCGCACGTCCACCAGCCGGGTCCGGGGGCGCTCGACCGGTCGCCTGCAGACGTTACGATGAGCCACGTGGGATTCTTCGGCAGCGGCACCCAGACGGTCCAGGACGAGCGCACCGACCTGCGCGGGGACGAGCGCCTCGAGGACGGTGACCACGAGCGCTTCAGCCACTACGTCCCGAAGGACACGCTGACCGAGGCGATGGTCATGGGCACCCCGTGCGTCGCGCTCTGCGGCAAGGTCTGGACGCCCAGCCGCGACCCGCAGCGCTTCCCGGTCTGCCCGGAGTGCAAGGAGATCTGGGAGGGCATGCAGCCCGGCGACGAGGGCGGCTCCGGCTCGGATGCCTAGCCAGCGCCTCCGGGCCTGGCAACGCGACGCGTTCGAGCTGTACTCGCGCAGGGAGCCGCGCGACTTCCTCACCGTCGCGACGCCCGGCGCCGGCAAGACCACGTTCGCCCTGACGATCGCGGCCGACCTGATGCACCGCGGTGTGGTCGAGCGCGTCGTCGTCGTCACCCCGACCGACCACCTCAAGACGCAGTGGGCGCTCGCCGCGTCGGGCCTCGGGATCCGGCTCGAGCCGGCGCTCTCGGGCGCGCTGCCCCCGGGCTTCGACGGCTACTGCGTCACCTACGCCGGCCTGTCGGTGAACCCGAACGGCCACCGCGTGCGCATCGACGCCCGCAAGACGCTGGTGATCCTCGACGAGGTGCACCACGCCGGCGACTCGCTGTCGTGGGGCGACGCCGTGCAGGAGGCGTGCGAGGGCGCGGTGCGTCGGCTCTCGCTCACCGGCACCCCGTTCCGCTCCGACGACAGCCCCATCCCGTTCGTCACCTACGAGCCGCAGCGCGACGGAACCAAGCAGAGCGTCGCCGACTACTCCTACAACTACGGGCGGGCGCTGCGCGACGGCGTCGTGCGGCCCGTGCTGTTCATGGCCTACTCCGGCCAGATGCACTGGCGCACCCGCGCCGGCGACGAGGTGGCCGCGCGGCTCGGCGAGCCGCTCACGAAGGACGCCACCGCCCAGGCCCTGCGCACCGCCCTCGACCCGGAGGGGTCGTGGATGCCCACCGTGCTGCGGGCCGCGCACCGACGGCTCCTGGAGGTCCGGCGCGACATCCCCGACGCGGGTGGTCTCGTCATCGCCTCCGACCAGGACTCCGCCCGTGCCTACGCGCGCCTGCTCACCGACCTGACGGGGGAGCGGCCCACCGTCGTGCTGTCCGACGAGGCCGGCGCGAGCGGACGCATCGCCGAGTTCTCCGCGTCGATGTCGCCGTGGATGGTCGCCGTGCGGATGGTGAGCGAGGGGGTCGACGTGCCGCGGCTCGCCGTCGGCGTCTACGCCACCACGATCGCCACGCCGCTGTTCTTCGCGCAGGCCGTGGGCCGCTTCGTGCGCGCCCGACGTCGCGGCGAGACCGCGTCGGTGTTCCTGCCCAGCGTCGCCGGTCTGCTGGCCCTCGCCGCCGACCTTGAGGTCGAGCGCGACCACGTCGTCGGCCGGCCGGTGAAGGACGAGGACGACCTGTTCGCCGCGGAGGCCGAGATGCTCGCTCGGGCGCAGGCGGGGGAGTCGGCGTCGGCCGAGCTGGAGCAGGGCACCTACCAGGCGCTCGGCAGCGAGGCCGACTTCGACCGGGTCCTCTTCGACGGCGGCGAGTACGCCGCGCAGATCTCGGACTCCCTCGACGACGACGACCTCGACTTCCTCGGCATCCCCGGCCTGCTCGAGGCCGACCAGGTGGCCGAGCTGCTGCGCGCCAAGCGGTCGAAGGCGTCGGCGGCCGCCCCCCGCGCCGTCACCCGCACCGCGGAGGACGTCGCGCACGAGCGGCGCAGCGAGCTACGGCGCGAGCTCAACGGGCTCGTCGGCGCCTGGCACCACCGCACGGGCCAGCCGCACGGCGTCACCCACGCGCAGCTGCGCACCGAGACCGGAGGGCCGGCTGCGGCGCAGGCCACCGTCGAGCAGCTGCAGCGTCGGATCGACCTGCTGCGCCGGTGGGCCCTGCGCGCGTCGGGCTGAGCGGCACTAGCGTGGGGCGCATGTCGCTTCCTCTCAGGACCCGTGTGTTCGGCGTGCTCGTCCGTCTCGGCTCCACGCCCATCGAGGAGGTCGACGACCTCGACAAGGCGCGTCGCGAGCGCCTCGGGCTGCAGCGCACCGCGATCGGACGCTGGCTGTTCGGCACGGCCGACCCGTCGGTGCGCACCACCGAGCACCACGTGCAGGTCGACGGTCGCGCCCGGCGCTTCCTGCAGCACCGACCCACGGGCGCCGCGAGCCCCGGCTCGGCACCGCCGGTCGTGCTGAACCTGCACGGCGGCGGCTGGGTGCAGGGCAATCCCGAGCAGTCGGCCTGGTTCGCGAGCCGGGTGGCTGCCCGGACCGGCGCCGTGGTCCTCTCCTTCGACTACCGACTCGCGCCTGAGGACCCGTTCCCGGCGGCCGTCGACGACGCGTGGGCGGCGCTGCAGTGGGTCGTCGAGCACGCGGAGGAGCTCGACGTCGACCCCGACCGGGTGGCCGTCATGGGCGACAGCGCCGGCGGCGGGCTGGCCGCGACGACCGCGCTGCTCGCGCGCGACGCCGGGGCGCCCAGGCTGAAGGCCGAGGTCCTCATCTACCCGGGTGTCGAGATGTACGACCGCTGGCCGAGCGAGGACGAGTTCGCCGACGCGCCCGTGCTGTCGTCGGCGAACATGCGCGCTTTCGTCCGCCTCTACCTGCGCGACCAGCACGGCACCCTCGACTGGCGCGCCTCGCCCATCCGCGCCGCGTCGCACGCCGGACTGCCGTCGACCCTCGTCCTCGTCGCCGGCCACGACCCCCTCTCCGACAACGGCCGCCGCTACGCCGAGACCCTCGGCGAGCAGGGCGTCCACGTCGTCCTCCAGGAGTTCCCCGACGCGCTCCACGGCTTCGTCAGTCTTCCTGGCGTCAGCCCCGCCGCCACCCAGGCCGTCGACGCGACGGCGAGGTTCCTGCGCGACGTGCTCTGACCTATGGGGCTGCGGTTGGCGTGACCTTGCTGGTGCGCTCCCGTCGTGGGTCTTGACTCGGGTGGTGCGCTGCCGCAGGGGGGCTGGGCTTGCTGGTGCGCTGCCTCGGCTTTCGCTGGGGGTGGTCTCCGAAAGGGCCTCGACCGGGCGGCTGGCAGCAGCGTTGGGTTGGGCACTCGGGCTGTGGCCCGCGTGGGACTTAAGAATCTGCGTTGGTGGGTTCAAGCCCAAGACTTCTGCGTTTGCTACGGGATCCCGTCACCGACGCAGAAGCGTTCGACCTCGAACGCGTGAAGGAAGAATCGTGGGTGCACCTGCTGCCATGTCTGGCGCTCTCAGCGGTGGATCTACCACCTGTAGACCGCTCAGAAGGTTGCAGATCCACCGATGGCCAGCGCGAACGCGGAATCTTGCGTTGAACGAGAGCGACAGCCCCGAGAACCCGAGCCGCCGCCCGCCCAGCCGCCCGGTCGAGGCCCTTGCGGAGCGCAGGTTCACGACAAGCCGCGCCGGCGCAGCCCCACTCGAGCGAAAAGTCACGCCGACGCGGCCGCAGGTCGACGAGAAGCCGCACCGACGGAGCCCCAGGTCGACGAGAAGCCGCACCGACGCAGCCGCAGGCCGAGCGAGAACCCACTCCGACGCACCCGCAGGGCGAGTAGAGCGGAAGCCATCAGCCTCGCAACATCTCCGGCACGACGTCGTCGACGATCGCGAGCAGGGTGCGGCGCAGGAGGGTGTGGACCTGTGGGCGGGTGAGGACGTCGTGCAGGAGCCACTCGCGGGCGGCGGACCGGGCGAGGTGGCCGTAGGTGCGCACGAGGGCGCGGAGCAGGTCGCGGTGCGCGGGGTCGTCGCCGAGGTGGACGGCGTCGAGCACGCGGTCGACGGTGGTGTTCTCGGCCTCGGTCAGGATCGCCTCGAGCTCGGGGTCGCGGCCCATGACGAACGGGTCGGCGGCCGCGATCCACGTCGTGCCCGACTCCTGCAGCGCGTCGAGGTACCAGGCGACGGCGGCGTCGATGCGCTCCTCGACCGTCCCGTCCGGCAGCTCCTCGACGGCCACCGACGGCACGGTCGACGCCTCGCGGACGACCTCGAGGTACAGGTCGCGCTTCGTGCCGAAGTAGTGGTTGATGAGTCCGCGCGCGACGCCGGCGTCCTGCGCGACGTCGGCGAGGGAGACGGCGGGGTAGGGGCGGGCCGCGAACGCCGCGGTGGCGGCCGCGAGGATCTCGGCGCGGCGGCGGTCCGCGTCGAGGCGCTGGAAGCGGGGACCGTCGGGGCTCGTCGTCACCCGCCGAAGCCTGCCACGACCCCGCGCCGCCGCGCAGCCCCATCGCCGCCTGCCCGTTGACGACGCCGCGGCGGAGTGCCATTGTTGGCGGTGCGCCAACAAGAGTGACCTGGCGCACGCCCTATCGCGTCCCGAGGAGTCGATGTGCAGCTCACCCAAGGCCTCCACCGCGCCGTCCAGACCAGCCCCGACGCCGTCGCCACCGTCTGCGGCGACCGCCGCCGCACCTTCCGCGAGCACGCCGACCGCGTCGCCCGGCTCGCCGCCGCGCTGCACGATCTCGGGGTCCGCGAGGGCGACCGCGTGGCGATCCTGTCGCTCAACAGCGACCGCTACGCCGAGTACCTGCTGGCGATCCCGTGGGCCGGCGCGGTCGTGAACCCCGTCAACATCCGCTGGAGCCCCGCCGAGATCGTCTACTCCCTGCGCGACTCCGGCACCACCGTGCTGCTCGTCGACGACGCGTTCGCGCCGCTCGTGCCGACGCTCACCGATCAGGTCGAGTCGCTCGTGGCGGTCGTCCACTGCGGCGACGGCGTGCTCCCCGGGGGCCTGCTGTCGTACGAGGAGCTGCTCGCCGCGCACGAGCCCGTCGACGACGCGCGTCGCTCGGGCGACGACCTCGCCGGCATCTTCTACACGGGCGGCACGACCGGCTTCCCGAAGGGCGTCATGCTCTCCCATGCCAACCTCGTCACGTCGGCCATGGGCGCGATGGCCTCCGGCGAGCTCGTGCGGCGCGGCTCGGTCCTGCTGCACGCGGCACCGATGTTCCACCTGGCCGACCTCGCCGCGTGGACGTCGCAGGTGCTGCAGGGCGGCACCCACGTGACGGTGCCGTTCTTCGAGCCGACCGCCGTGCTCGACGCGATCGAGCGGCACGGCGTCACCGACATGCTCCTCGTGCCGACGATGATCCAGATCCTCGTCGACCACCCCGCCGTCGGCGACCACGACCTCTCGTCGCTGCAGCGTCTGCTGTACGGCGGCTCGGTCATCTCCACCGGCGTCCTCGAGCGCACGCTCGCCACCCTGCCCGGCGTACGTCTCACGCAGGCCTACGGCATGACCGAGCTGTCACCGGTCGCCACCCTGCTGCTGCCCGACGAGCACGAGGGCCGTCGACTCTCGTCGGGTGGTCGCGCCGCGCTGCACTCGGAGGTACGGATCCTCGACGCCGACGACCGGCCGGTCCCGACCGGCACGGTGGGGGAGATCTGCGTGCGCGGGGGACACGTCATGCAGGGCTACTGGAACAAGCCGGAGGAGACGCGGGCGGCCCTGCGTGGCGGCTGGATGCACACGGGCGACGGCGGCTACGTCGACGAGGACGGGTTCGTCTACGTCGTCGACCGGATCAAGGACATGATCGTCACGGGCGGGGAGAACGTGTACTCGGCCGAGGTCGAGAGCGCGCTCAGCAAGCACCCGTCGGTGGCGCAGGTGGCGGTCATCGGCCTGCCCGACGAGCGGTACGGCGAGAAGGTGCACGCCTACGTCGTTGCAGCGCCGGGCACGGCCCCGGACCCCGACGAGCTGCAGACCCACGCCCGCGGTCTGATCGCGGGCTACAAGGTGCCCCGCTCGTTCACCCTCGTCGACGCCCTGCCGATGTCGGGCGCGGGCAAGATCCTCAAGCGCGAGCTGCGGGCCCAGGCGGCGCAGGAGGTGACCGCGTGATGCGCGTTCCCGGACTCCTTCCGCGCGACCACTGGGTGCGGCACGTCGAGACCCTCGACCCGGCCGTCGACTACGAGGAGATCTCGCGCATCACGGGGCACCACGAGTTCCCGTGGGACCTGCAGCAGGCCCTCAGCTTCGCCCTCTTCCGCACCTACGCGGTGCCGTCGATCGGCAGCCTCCTGCACCGGACCGACGAGTTCACGGGCAGCACCCAGAAGCGGCACGACGACACCGTCATCGTGCTCGAGACCGTGCTCGACGACGGCATGGAGAACCCCGACGGCCGCGCCGCGATCCGGCGCATGAACCAGATGCATGGCAGCTACGACATCTCCAACGACGACATGCTCTACGTCCTGTGCACCTTCGTGGTGGCGCCGGTGCGGTGGATCGACGAGCTGGGATGGCGTCGGCTGACCGAGACCGAGCTGCGGGCGGCGGTCGAATACTACCGACGGCTCGGACGGCTCATGGGCATCCGCGGGATCCCCGACGACTACGCCGGGTTCGAGCGGCACATGGACCGCTACGAGGCGGCGCACTTCGCGTTCGACCCGGGGTCGCGGGCGGTCGCCGACGCCACGCTCGACCTCTTCACGACGTTCTACCCGCGGCCGCTGCGCCCGGCGATGCGCACGTTCGCGATCGCGCTGCTGGACGACCACCTGCGTCGGGCGTTCGACTACCCGGCGCCCCCGCGCTGGGTGCAGCGGGCGGCGCGCCGCGCCATCCGTGCCCGCAGCCGGGTGGTCCGCCTCCTCCCGCCGCGCCGGCGTCCGTACGACCCTCGGCGCTCGCACCGCATCCGCAGCTACCCGGGCGGGTTCATGGTCGAGCGCCTCGGGACCTTCCCCTCCGGCAGCCGGTCCGACGACGTCACCGCCTCGACCGCCTAGGGTTCGCCGCACCGGGGCCGTGACCTTCGACCCGGCCGGACGGTTGAAGGGGTGACGTCACCCTTCGTCGGGGTCCGTCCGGGCCCCGTCCCGGGGGAGGCCCGGACGGGCCGGCGCCACCAGGACCGGCAACCCCCTCACCACCGGCTGCGGGGAAGGGTTCGTCGCCCGCCGGTGTTGACCCCCGTATGCGCCTGTCCGTCCTCGACCTCGTCCCCGTCCGCACCGACCAGTCGACCGCGGACGCCGTCGCGGCCGCCGTCTCGCTCGCCCAGACCGCCGACCGGCTGGGCTTCGAGCGCTACTGGGTCGCGGAGCACCACAACATGCCGGCCGTCGCGGCGTCGAGCCCGCCCGTGATGATCGGCGTGCTGGCCGGCGCGACGGAGCGGATCCGTCTGGGCTCGGGCGGCGTCATGCTCCCGAACCACGCGCCGCTCGCCGTCGCCGAGCAGTTCGCCCTTCTGGAGGCCGCGTTCCCGGGCCGGATCGACCTCGGCATCGGGCGCGCGCCCGGCTCCGACCCCGTCACGTCGTGGGCGCTGCGCGGTGCTGCCGGCCGCGACGACACCGACGTCGAGAACTTCCCCCAGTACCTCGACGACGTCGTGGCCCTCATGGACGGTCGCGGTGTGCGGGTGCCGATCCCGCAGCAGCAGTACGTGCTGAAGGCGACGCCGGCCGCGACGTCGTCAGCCCGGCTGTGGCTGCTGGGCTCGTCGATGTACTCCGCGCAGCTGGCCGCGGCCAAGGGGCTCCCGTACGTGTTCGCGCACCACTTCTCGGGTCAGGGCACCGAGGAGGCGCTGGCCCACTACCGCTCGCACTTCCGCCCGTCGGACCTGCTGGACCGCCCGACGACGTTCCTCACGGTGAACGCCTCGGTGGCCCCGACGACCGAGGAGGCGCTGGCCATGGCGCTGCCGAACCTGCAGAACATGGCGCGTCTGCGCACCGGCCAGCCGCTCACCGCGATCGACCTCGTCGAGGACGCGCAGGAGGCGGTGCTCGCACCGCAGCAGCAGGCCATGGTCGACGCCGGCACGACGCGGCCGGTGCTGGGCGACCCGGAGACCGCTGCTCGGCAGGTGCGTGAGCTCGCGGAGCACTTCGAGGTCGACGAGGTCATGCTGCACCCGGTGGGGTCGGCCCGTCGCGGGGCGGACCCCCGACGCTCTCCTGCACGCGAGGAGACGCTCGAGCTGCTGGCCAAGGAGCTGCTCTAAGCCGCTCGTCCGGCACCGGTCACCTGACGTTCACGTCGGCGACCGGTGCCGTTGCGCTGCCGGGGTCACGCTGGCGCCATGAAGCACACGCTCACCCGTCGCGACCTGCTCGCCTCGATCCCGGTGATCGCCCTCGGGGCGCTGCTGTTCGTGCTCCCGCCGGCCCCGGACCAGCCCACGCAGACGCCCACGGCGTCCGCGGTCAGCGCTCCCTGACCTCGACCTGCGCCGCGCGCAGCTCCTCGCGCAGCGCAGGCAGCCCCGACGGGTCGACCGCGGCGGTCATCCCCTCGATCACCCGCACCGCGAAGCCCTCGCGGGCGCCGTCGAGCGCGGTGGCCCGCACGCAGTGGTCGGTGGCGATGCCGACGACGTCGAGCGTCGTGACGCCGCGCTCGTGCAGCCACGCCGCCATCGACACCCCGTCGGAGGTCAGGCCCTCGAAGCCGGAGTAGGCCGCCTCGTACTCGCCCTTGAGGAAGACCGCGTCGAACTGGTCGTCACGCAGCGGCTCGTGCAGCTCCGCCCCCGGCGTGCCGACGACGCAGTGCGGCGGCCAGGAGTCGACGTAGTCGGGGGTGCTGGAGAAGTGCGGTCCGGGGTCGACGTGGTGGTCGCGCGTGGCGACGACGGTCGTGTAGGCGCCGGACGCGAGCAGCGTCGCCACCCGGTGGGCGAGGTCGGCGCCTCCGGCGACGGCGAGCGAGCCGCCCTCGCAGAAGTCGTTCTGCACGTCGACGACGACGAGCGCGGTGGACGGGTCGTGGGTCGTGGTCATGGATCCTCCCGACGGGTGGGGGTGGGGTCGGTTCAGCGCTCGAAGATCGTCTCGAGCACGGGCTCACCGGCGGAGAGCTTGTGCGCGGCGGCGGGCAGCTCGGCGATCGCCGCGGCATGGCGTGCGCGCGCGTCGTCGAGCGTGTCGTGGTGCACCCGCGTGCCGCCCTCGACGAACGGCACGAGCAGCGAGCGGTCGTCGCCGTCGTCGTGCGGCGGTGCGCCGATGCCGACCACCTCGGCCTGCGCCGTGCCCGTCGCCGAGCGCCGTCGCAGGGCCCACTTGCGGCCGCCGACGCTGGCCTTGTCGGCACTCTTCTTGGCCACCGGGACGAGGGCGTCGCCGTCGTCGGCGCGCGCGACCAGCTTGTAGACGAACCCCGACGTGGGGGCGCCGGACCCGGTGACGAGCGACGTGCCCACGCCGTAGCCGTCGACCGGTGCGGCGGCGAGCCCGGCGATGGCGTGCTCGTCGAGGTCGCTGGTGACGACGATGCGCGTCGCCGTGGCGCCGAGGCCGTCGAGCTGCTCGCGCACCCGCCGCGCCAGGGACGGCAGGTCGCCGGAGTCGATCCGGACGGCGCCGAGCCCTGGTCCGGCGACGTCGATCCCCGTGCGGACCGCCTCCTCGATGTCGTAGGTGTCGACGAGCAGCGTGGTGCCGGTCCCGAGCGATGCCACCTGCGCCGTGAACGCGTCGCGCTCGGTGTCGTGCAGCAGCGTGAACGAGTGGGCGCTGGTGCCCGCCGTCGGGATCCCGTGCGTGCGCCCGGCCTCGAGGTTGGACGTCGTGGCGAACCCGGCCACGTAGGCGGCGCGTGCGGCGGCGACGGCGGCGCGCTCGTGGGTGCGGCGCGAGCCCATCTCGATGCAGGGCCGTCCGTCGGCCGCGCCGACCATGCGGGCAGCGGCCGACGCGATGGCGGAGTCGTGGTTGAGCACCGACAGGAACAGCGTCTCCAGGACGACCGCCTCGGCGAAGGTCCCCTCGACGACGAGCACCGGCGACGCGGGGAAGTAGAGCTCGCCCTCGGGGTAGCCCCACACGTCGCCGGTGAACCGGTAGTCGGCGAGCCAGTCGCACGTCGTGTCGTCGACGACGCCCCGCTCGCGCAGCCAGGCGACGGTGTCGGGGTCGAAGCGGAAGTCCTCGAGGGCGTCGAGCAGGCGCCCGGTGCCCGCCACGACGCCGTAGCGCCGACCGGTCGGCAGCCGGCGCGCGAACAGCTCGAACACGGAGTGCCGGTGCGCGGTGCCGTCGGCGAGCGCCGCCTGCAGCATCGTGAGCTCGTAGTGGTCGGTGAGGAGTGCCGTGGTCACCTCGCCAGCGTAGGGCCGCGCTCGGACGCGGCACCCCCACGCGGGCGCGTTTCGGTCCGCGTCGACCCTGGGACACAATGGGACGCGTGACCACCCCGGCCCCGATCGAGCTCGACGAGCCCGCGTCCGAGCTCGGCCTCGCGCTCCAGGACCCGTGGGTCACGATCGTCTGGAACGACCCGGTCAACCTGATGTCGTACGTGTCGTACGTGTTCCGCACGTACTTCGGCTACACCGAGGAGAAGGCGACCGAGCTGATGCTGGCGGTGCACCACGAGGGGCGGGCGGTCGTGTCGAGTGGGAGTCGCGAGCAGATGGAACGGCACGTGCAGGCCATGCACGAGTACGGCCTGTGGGCGACCCTGCAGAAGTCGGACTCCGTCTGATGCGTCCCTTCAAGCGCCGCCGACGCGGCGGGGTCGTGGCCGTGTTCGAGCCCGACGAGGCGCACGTGCTGGCCAACCTGGCCGGACAGGTGGTCGAGCTGCTGCGCGACCGCAACGGTGCCAGCGAGTCCGACCCCGACCCGCTCGCCCTCCAGCTCGGCATGGGTGGCCCGTCGCTGCCGCCGGAGGACCCGGTGCTGCGCCGGCTCCTGCCCGACGCCTACGGCGACGACGAGGAGGAGTCGGCCGAGTTCCGCCGCTTCACCGAGCGCTCGCTCACGAGCGTCAAGGTCGAGAACGCCGAGCGTCTCATCGCGTCGCTCGAGGCCGGCGGCCTCGACGACGAGGGGGAGATGGACACCGTCGTGGAGGTCGAGCTCGACCCCGCCGACGTGCAGGCGTGGCTGCGCAGCCTGACCGACATCCGGCTCTCGATCGCCGTCCGCCTCGGCATCGACTCCGAGGACGACCAGCTCGCGCTGTCCGAGAGCGACGACCCCGCCGTGAGCACGATGGTCGACGTCTACGACTGGCTCGGCTACGTGCAGGAGACCCTGGTCGGCGCACTCGACTGAGCAGCGCGACGAGGCGCTCAGCCGACGTCGACCAACGGCACCGAGAACACGCCGTCGACCCGGAACTCGACGCGGACCGGGACGTCGGACTCGTTCCCGCCCCGCCGGTGGACGCGAGCGTCGCAGCGCATGGTGTCGCCGACGCCGACCCAGGACGGAAGGGGCTCGCACGACGCGTCGATGCTCGAGACCTCCGTGCCTCGTGGGGCCAGACGGTCCCAGAGGTCGTACCGGACCATCTGCTCGATATCGGCTGTCGTGTCACCGCCCGAGCAGCCCGCGACCGGCACCAGGAGTGTCAGGAGGACAGGTAGCGAGAGCGACCGTGGCATGCAGCGCACGCTAGGGCGCGCGGAGAGCTCCCGTCACCGGAACTCGGAACGTGTTCCGGACCTCTCAGCCGCGACGCAGGACCGCGGCCATGGCGCTCAGCCCGCGGGCCTCGGCGAGCTGGAGCGCGGTGCGCCCCTGCCGGTCGCGGATCGTCGGGTCGGCACCGGCGTCGAGCAGCGCCTGGACGACGGCCCGGTGGCGGGGGCCGCCGTCGCCGAGCACCACGGCCTCCAGGAGCGCCGTCCAGCCGAGGTCGTTCACGTGGTCGAGGTCGACGTCGGTCGTGGTCACCCAGCGGACGTACGCGACGTGCCCGCGCTCGCTCGCGGGGATCGGCGAGAGACCCCCGAAGCGGTTGCGCAGGGTCAGGTCGGCGCCCGCGTCGAGCAGCAGGCGCCCCATCGCGACGCTGCCGGTGACCCCCGTGACCAGCCACGGCGTGTCGGAGCGGTCGTCCACCGCGTCGGGGTCGGCGCCGACGTGCACCAGCAGCTCCGCGACCTCGACGTGGTCCGCCGCCGCGGCGAGCAGCAGCGGGGTGCGGCGTCGTGCGTCGCGTGCCTCGACGTCGGCTCCGTCGCGCAGGGCGCGGGCAGCACTCCGCGCGTCGCCGTCGCCCGCCGCGGCGAGCAGGCGACGGTCGACCCGCTGCTGCGTGGCGGCGTCGAGGCTGGGGCGCGGCGAGGCCGACGCGGACGGGGACGGGGAGGACGGGCTACGGGTCACGGCGGTCTCCTCGGGGCTGGCCGGGCGTCCGGACCCGGGACCCGGGGCGGGGTCCGCAGGCCCGGAGCAGGAGGTGACGACGAGCGTCGCGAGCACGGCGACGGTTCCGCGCGCCCTCACGTCCGCTCCGCGAGCGCCGCGCGGCTCGTGCGGACGTGCTGCGCCAGGACCGCCTCCACGCGGTCGGCGTCGCCCTGCTCGATCGCGTCGACGAGCGCGACGTGCTCCGCGTGCACGGGTGCGGGGTCCGCGTGCTGCTGCAGCGCCCAGCCGAGGACGCGGCGCAGCGGTCGGGCGGTGCGGCGCACGGTCGGTGCTGGCGCGAGGTCGAGCAGGCGCAGGTGGAACTCGGCGTTCAGCCGTACCGCGTCGGCCTCGCGTCCGCCGTCGATCGCCGACCCGGCGCGCATCAGCAGCGTGCGCAGCGACGACAGGTCGGTGCCCGTGGCGAGCAGGCGCCGCACGGCCACGGCGTCGAGCGCGTGCGCCACCTCCAGCAGCTCGCTCACCTGGTCGGGGGAGAGGTCGCTCACCGCCACGCCTCCCGTGGCCCGTTCGGTGGCGAACCCCTCGACGACCAGCTGGTGCAACGCCTGGCGCACCGGGACGCGCGAGACGCCGATCCAGTCGGCGAGCCGGCGCTCGACGAGACGTTGACCCGGCACGAGGTCACCGGCCACGATGAGGTCGCGGAGCACGTCGGCAGCGCGGTCGGCGTCGAGCGCACCCTCGCGGCGGGTCTTTGGCATACCAAAAGCGTAGCGGGTCGGTCGGCGGGCTCGTCCGTCTCGCGACCCAGACGTCGCCCGGCGTCCCTGCGCCACCTCGCTAGACTCGCCGCCGTGCTGACCATCGACCGCGCGACCCGTGACGCGATCATCGCCCACGCGCGCCGCGACCACCCGGACGAGGCGTGCGGCGTCGTCGCCGGGCCGATCGGCTCCGACCGTCCCGCGCGGCACGTGCCCATGGTCAACGCCGCGATGTCGCCCACCTTCTACGAGTTCGACTCCGGCGACCTGCTGCGGCTCTACCGCGACATGGACGACCGCGACGAGGAGCCCGTGGTCATCTACCACTCCCACACGGCCACCGAGGCCTACCCGTCGCGCACCGACGTGAACCTCGCGTCGGAGCCGAACGCCCACTACGTGCTCGTCTCGACCCGCGACGGCGGCGAGGTCGAGGGCACCGACGTCGACTTCCGGTCCTACCGGATCGTCGACGGCGAGGTGACCGAGGAAGAAGTCACCGTCGTCGAGCGTTACGACACCTGAGCACACCACCCCCCGAACCCCGGAAGAGAGCGACGACACCGATGGCCATCGAGGTACGGATCCCGACCATCCTGCGCACCTACACCGACGGCGAGCGCGCCGTGCAGAGCGAGGGCGCCACCGTCGCCGAGCTCGTCGAGAACCTCGAGGCCGCCCACACCGGCATCAAGGAGCGGCTGGTCGAGGACGGCAGCGTCCGCCGCTTCGTGAACGTCTACGTCAACGACGAGGACATCCGCTTCACCGGCGGGCTCGAGACCGCTGTCTCCGACGGCGACACCGTCGTGATCCTGCCCGCCGTCGCGGGTGGCTCCGTCGACGTCGCCGCGGTGTCTCCTGCCGCCCAGGGCCCGGCACCCCTGCCGGGTTCCTGAGCCGGTGACCCGCTTCGACTCGCTCGTCGACTCCGTCGGCGGCACGCCCCTCGTCGGGCTGCCGTCGCTGTCGCCGTCGCCGGAGGTCCGGCTGTGGGCGAAGCTGGAGGACCAGAACCCCACCGGCTCCATCAAGGACCGCGCCGCGCTCGCCATGATCGAGGCGGCCGAGGCCGACGGTCGGCTGACGCCCGGCTGCACGATCCTGGAGCCGACCAGCGGCAACACCGGCATCTCCATGGCGATGGTCGCCAAGATGCGCGGCTACCGGATGATCTGCGTCATGCCGGAGAACACGTCCGAGGAGCGTCGCCAGCTCCTGCGGATGTGGGGCGCCGAGATCATCCCCTCGCCCGCCGCGGGCGGCTCCAACGAGGCCGTGCGGGTCGCGAAGGGGCTCGCCGAGGAGCACCCCGACTGGGTGATGCTCTACCAGTACGGCAACCCCGCCAACGCCGAGGCGCACTACCGCGGCACCGGGCCTGAGATCCTGGCCGACCTGCCCGAGGTGACGCACTTCGTCGCCGGGCTGGGCACCACCGGCACGCTCATGGGCACGGGTCGCTTCTTCCGCGAGGCCAAGCCCGACGTGCGGATCGTCGCCGCCGAGCCGCGCTACGGCGAGCTCGTCTACGGCCTGCGCAACCTCGACGAGGGCTTCGTGCCCGAGCTGTACGACGCCGACCTCATCGACGCGCGGTTCAGCGTCGGCCCGCGCGACGCCGTGCGGCGCGTGCGCGAGCTGATCGAGCACGAGGGCATCTTCGCGGGCATCTCCACCGGCGCCATCCTGCACGCGGCGCTCGCCCAGGCGGCGAAGAGCCAGAAGGCCGGCGAGCGCGCCGACATCGTCTTCATCGTCTGCGACGGCGGCTGGAAGTACCTGTCCACCGGCGCCTACGAGGGCACCCTCGACGACGCCGAGGACGCGCTCGACGGCCAGCTGTGGGCCTGACCTCGCCGTTCGCGGTTCCGGGGCGGCGCCACCTCCGCTAGCCTCACCGTGTGCGCGACATCGTGGTCTTCTCCGGAAGCGCCCACCGAGCCCTGGCCGAGGCCATCTGCAGCGAGCTCGGCACGAGCCTCTCGCCGTCGGAGACCGTGCGGTTCAGCAACGACTGCCTGCAGTCGCAGCTGCTCGCCAACTGTCGCCAACGTGACGTGTACATCGTGCAGCCGCTGGTGCCGCCGACGCAGGACCACCTCATGGAGCTGCTGCTCATGGTCGACGCCGCGCGCGGTGCGTCGGCCGCGTCCATCACCGTCGTCGTACCGCACTACGCGTACGCGCGCTCGGACAAGAAGGATGCGTCGCGCATCTCGATCGGCGGCAAGCTCGTGGCCGACATGATGGCCACCGCCGGCGTGAACCGCGTGGTCACCATGACCCTGCACGCACCGCAGGTGCACGGCTTCTTCTCGATGCCGCTCGACCACCTGACCGCCATCGGGGAGCTCGCCGACCACTACCGCGACTCCGACCTGTCGAACGCCGTGGTCGTCTCGCCCGACTTCGGCAACGCGAAGACCGCGTCGCAGTTCGCGCGGCTCCTCGGCCTGCCGGTCGCGGCCGGCAGCAAGCAGCGCAAGGCCGACGACAAGGTCGTCATCGACGCGATCGTCGGCGACGTCGCCGGCAAGCGGGCCATCGTGCTCGACGACGAGATCGCCACCGGGGGCTCCATCGTCGAGCTCGTCTCGATGCTGGAGCGCCAGGGCGTCACGGAGATCTCCGTGGCGTGCACCCACGGGCTGTTCACCGGCAAGGCCGTGGAGCGGCTGCGCGACCACCCGGGCATCGCCGAGGTCGTCACCACCGACACCGTCCCGCCGCCGGCCGACTGGCCCGCCCTGCGCGTGCGGTCCGTCGCGCCGTTGTTCGCGCGGGCCATCGCCCGGATCCACGCCGGCGAGTCGGTGAGCAGCCTCTTCGACGGCGTCGACCCCACCCACGCCCCGCCGCAGCCCAAGCTGCCCCTCTGACGCCCCCTCCCGCCAGCGGTGACTTCTCCACCGCAAGCTGCGACGTCCGTCTCGGCGGTGAGTTCTCCACCGTGTGGGCGCTGGGACGGTGGCGAACCCACCGCCGACCCCGATGCGGTGGAGACGTCACCGTCTGGGGAGGCGTCCGTGTGTGGGACCGGGGTGCCGACGTCGGTCAGCCGGACTAGGGTCGAGCGACGACGAAGGGGGTCCGGCGTGAGCCGACGTGTGCTGGGGCTGCTGGGCGGCCTCGTGCTGGCCGTGCTGTCGCCGCTGCTCCTGGTGGCGCCGGCGCAGGCAGCCGACGGGGACGGCGCCGGCCGCGAGGTCGTGGTCGGCACCGAGGGCACCTACCCGCCCTTCTCGTTCAACGAGGACGGCCGGCTCACGGGCTACGACGTCGACGTCATGAAGGCCGTGGCGAAGGAGGCCGGCTGGCGGCTGCGGTTCGTGCAGTCCCAGTTCGACGCCCTCTTCGGCTCGCTCGACGCCAGCCGCATCGACGTGATCGCCAACCAGATCACCATCAACCCCGAGCGCGAGGCGCGGTACGCGTTCTCCGAGCCGTACGCCTACTCGCGGGGCGTCATCGTCGCGCGCAAGGGCTCCGACATCCGCACGTTGGCCGACCTGAAGGGTCTCACCACGGCGCAGTCGGCCACGAGCAACTGGTCGCAGGTGGCCAAGGACGCCGGTGCGAAGGTCGAGAACGTCGATCAGTTCTCCCAGGCCGCCGACCTGGTCGCCCGCGGCCGGGTCGACGCGATCGTCAACGACAACATCGCCGTCCTCGACTACCTCGCCACGTCGGGCAACGACCAGGTCGAGATCGTCGGCGACGCGGGCGACGAGGTCAGCCGCCAGTCGCTCGCGTTCCGCCAGGACGACGCCGACCTGGTGCGCGAGGCCGACCGCGCGCTCGACGCGCTGCGCGCCGACGGCACCCTGCAGCGGATCAGCGAGGACTACTTCGGCGCCGACGTCTCCGTCGAGGACGGGGGAGAGGCGCAGGTCGGCGGTCGCGACGAGGCGTCGTGGCTGACGAGCGTCCGCGAGGCCGCGTGGCCGGCGTTCGTCGCCCTGGTGAAGATCACCATCCCGCTCACCGCGATCAGCTTCGCGATCGGCCTCGCGGCGGCTGTGCTCATCGCCCTGGCCCGGGCGTCGTCCTCCCGGTGGCTCGCCTGGCCGGCCCGCTTCTTCATCTCCGCGGTCCGCGGCACGCCGCTGCTGCTCCAGCTCTTCGTAGTCTTCTACGGCCTGCCGCAGCTCGGGCTGGACCTCCCGTCCTTCCCGGCCGCGGTGCTGGCCCTCAGCGTCAACGTGGCCGGCTACGGCGCCGAGACGGTCCGGGGCGCGCTGCTGGCCGTGCCGCGCGGGCAGCACGAGGCCGCCGCGACCATCGGCATGTCGGGCCGTCTCGCCCTGCGCAGGGTCGTCCTTCCGCAGGCTGCGCGGATCGCCGTGCCGCCGCTGTCGAACACGCTGATCTCGCTGGTCAAGGACACCTCGCTCGTGTCGGTCGTGCTCCTCACCGACGTCACGCGCGTCCTCAACCAGCAGGCGTCCGCGTCGTTCGACTACCTGCCGCTGTACCTGCTCGGCGGCCTGTACTACTGGATCGTCTGCACCGTGCTCTCGGTGGCGCAGGGACGCCTCGAGACCCGACTGAACAGGTACGTGACGCCATGACCACGCCGTCGCTCCTGCAGGCCAGCGGCCTGCGCAAGACCTTCGGCGACAACGTCGTGCTCGACGGTGTCGACCTCGACGTGCCCGAGGGCACCACCACAGCCATCATCGGGCCCTCCGGCTCGGGCAAGACGACGCTGCTGCGCTCCCTCAACGCGCTCACCGTGCCCGACGCCGGCACCGTGTCCATCGGCGACGTGTCGGTCGACTTCGGGTCGCTGCCGCGCGGCAAGGAGGGACGTCGCGCTTGCGAGCGGCTGCGCGCGCAGAGCGGCATGGTCTTCCAGTCCCACGAGCTCTTCCCGCACCGCACCGTGCTCGGCAACCTCGTCGAGGGGCCCGTGCAGGTGCAGGGCGAGGACCCGGACGAGGCCGCCGCACGCGCCCGCGCGCTGCTCGAGCAGGTGGGTCTGGCCGGACGCGAGGACGCCTACCCGTCGCAGCTCTCGGGCGGCCAGCAGCAGCGCGTCGGCATCGCCCGCGCGCTGGCGCTGCGACCCCGCGTGGTGCTGCTCGACGAGCCGACGTCGGCGCTCGACCCCGAGCTGGTCGGCGAGGTGCTCGCCGTCGTGCGCGACCTCGCCTCGCAGGGGTGGACGATGGTGGTCGTCACGCACGAGATCCGGTTCGCGGCCGACGTGGCCGACACCGTCGTCTTCGTCGACGGTGGGCACGTCGTCGAGCGCGGACCCGCGCGCGACGTCGTCGACGCGCCCCAGCACGAGCGCACGCAGCGCTTCCTCGAGCGCGTCCTGCACCCGGGGTGACGATCATGACGGTCCCGGGACTGGCCGTGTCGCCGGACGGTCCGTAGGCTTGCGCCTCGTGGCGGACGCACCGATCGGGATCTTCGACTCAGGCTTCGGCGGCCTGACGGTCGCTCGAGCGGTGATCGACCAGCTGCCCCACGAGGCCGTGCTGTACCTCGGCGACACCGCCCGTCAGCCGTACGGCCCGCAGCCCATCCCCGCGGTCCGCGAGTTCGCGCTCGAGTGCCTCGACCACCTCGTCGCGCACGGCGTGAAGATGCTGGTCATCGCCTGCAACTCCGCGAGCGCCGCCGTCCTGCGCGACGCCCGCGAGCGCTACGACGTGCCCGTGGTCGAGGTGATCGTGCCGGCCACTCGTCGCGCGGCGCGCGCCACCCGCAACGGGAAGGTCGGGGTCATCTGCACCCGCGCGACCGCGGCGTCCCGTGCCTACGACGACGCCTTCGCCGCGAACCCCGGCATCGAGCTCCTCACGCAGGCGTGCCCCGACTTCGTCGACCTCGTGGAACGCGGCGTCACGAGCGGTCCCGAGGTCACCGCCGCCGCGGAGGAGTACCTCGCGCCGCTGCGCGAGGCGGGTGTCGACACGCTCGTGCTCGGCTGCACGCACTACCCTCTCCTGACCGGGGCGATCGCCCTGGCGATGGGCGAGGAGGTCACCTTGGTCTCGAGTGCGGAGGAGACGGCGAAGGACGTGTACGCCCGCCTGGTCCAGGACGACCTGCTCCGCGACCCCGCCGCGGGTGCGCCCGAGCACCGCTTCCTCACCACCGGCCGGCCTGACGAGTTCGGCGTGCTGGGCCGACGCTTCCTCGGTCCCGAGGTCGGCTCGGTCGGCCAGTTCGCGCAGGTGGTCGCGTGAGGCTCACCATCGTCGGCTGCGCGGGCTCCTACCCGGGGCCCGAGTCCGCCTCCAGCTGCTACCTCGTCGAGCACGAGGGCTTCAGGCTGCTGCTCGACCTCGGCAGCGGCGCCCTGGGCCCGCTGCAGCGCCACCTCGACCTGCGCGACGTCGACGCGGTGCTGCTGTCGCACCTGCACGCCGACCACTGCTTCGACCTCTCGGGCTTCTACGTGGTGAGCAAGTACCACCCGCAAGGCACCCTGCCGACGATCCCCGTCTACGCGCCCCAGGGCGCCGGTCCGTTCCTCGCGAGCAGCTACGGGCGCACCGAGGGACTGCAGATGGCCGACCAGTTCGACTTCCGCACGTGGGTCGACGGCGAGACCGTGCAGGTGGGGCCGTTCACGGTCACGCCACGCCTCATGGACCACCCCGTCGAGGCGTACGGCATGCGGCTCGAGGCCGGCGGCTCCGTGCTCGCCTACTCCGGCGACACCGCGCCCACGGAGGCCCTCGACGACGTCGCGCTGGGCGCCGACCTCTTCCTGTGCGAGGCGTCGTTCGTGGAGTCGGGGACGAACCCGCCGAACCTGCACCTGACCGGGGCCGAGGCCGGCGACTACGCCACGCGCGCGGGCGTCGGGCGTCTGCTCGTCACCCACGTGCCCGCCTGGACCGACCGCGACGAGGTCGCCGCCGACACGCGCTCGACGTTCGCCGGAGAGTTCGTGCTCGTGGAGGCCGGGCAGGTCTACGACGTCTGACGGACGTCGGTAGGGTCGCGACCATGACCACCCGCGAGGACGGCCGCGCCGTCGACGAGCTGCGTCCGATCACGATCACCCGTCACTGGCTCGACCACGCCCAGGGGTCCTGCCTGGTGGAGTTCGGCCGGACGAAGGTGCTGTGCGCCGCGTCGGCCACCGAGGGCGTGCCGCGCTGGCGCAAGGGCTCCGGCCTCGGCTGGGTCACGGCCGAGTACGCGATGCTGCCGCAGGCCACCCACGACCGTTCGCAGCGCGAGTCGGTCAAGGGTCGCATCGGCGGGCGCACGCACGAGATCTCGCGCCTCGTCGGGCGGTCGTTGCGTGCCGCGGTCGACTACAAGGCCCTGGGCGAGAACACGATCACCATCGACTGCGACGTGCTGCAGGCTGACGGCGGCACGCGGACGGCCGCCATCACGGGCGCCTACGTGGCCCTCGCCGACGCGGTCGCCCACCTGCGCGAGAAGGGTGCGCTCGCGGGCGAGCCGCTCGTGCAGTCGATCGCCGCGGTCAGCGTCGGCATCATCGACGGCACCCCGATGCTCGACCTGCCCTACGTCGAGGACGTCCGCGCCGAGACGGACATGAACGTCGTCATGACGGGGGAGGGCTCGTTCATCGAGATCCAGGGCACCGCGGAGGGCGCCCCTTTCGTCCGCTCCGAGCTCGACGCGCTGCTCGCGCTGGCCGAGAAGGGCTGCGCCGACCTGACGCGTCTGCAGCAGGAAGCCCTGCAGGCGTGACCCGCGTCGTCGTGCTGGCGTCGAACAACGCCAAGAAGCTCGCGGAGCTGCAGCGCATCCTCGCGCCGCTCGTGCCGGACGTGCAGGTGCTCGGGCTGTCCGACGTCGCCGACTACCCCGAGCCGGCCGAGACGGAGCCGACGTTCGAGGGCAACGCGCTGATCAAGGCGCGGGCGTGCCTGGAGGCCACGGGACTGCCGTCGCTGGCCGACGACTCGGGACTGTGCGTCGACGCGCTGAACGGCATGCCCGGTGTGCTGTCGGCGCGCTGGTCGGGGGTGCCGCGCAGTGAAGGCGGTGACAGGGCCAACAACCGGCTGCTGCTGAGCCAGCTGTCCGACGTCCCTCCGGAGCGTCGCACGGCGACCTTCGTGGCCGTGGTGGCGTTCTGCGCGCCCGACGGGCAGGAGCACATCGTCCGCGGCGAGATGCCGGGCCGCATCCTCGCGGCCGAGCAGGGCGAGGGCGGCTTCGGCTACGACCCGCTGTTCGCGGCCGACGGGTACGACGTGTCGACGGCGGAGCTCGCGCCGTTGGAGAAGGACGCCATCAGCCACCGCGGTCGCGCCCTGACGCAGGTCGCGCCGCTGGTGGCCCGAGCCCTGGGCGGCTAGCGCCCTGGGCGGCTAGGGCGTGGTGTCGGTCGCCGCCCGGGCCGTCGACTCCCGCTCGACCGGGGCGAGCCCGGTCGACCCGGGAGCGGGCTGGTCGAGGGCGCCGACGACCACGTCGGCCAGGGCGAGGCTGCCGGACAGCGTGGGGTGGACGCCGTCGATCGTGCGACCGTGCCGGTCGAGCGCACCCCGCGTGGGCACGTACTCCAGACCCTCGCGGAGCGCGGCGGCGTGCACGATCGACGTCACGCGACGCTGCTGCCACGGCTCGGTCGGGCCCCACGGGGGACCCAGCACCAGGATCCGGGTGCTCTCGGGCATCTGGCGCTTGACGAGGCGCAGGTAGCGCGTGACGGCCTGCTGCACGGCCGCGTCGGAGGAGGGGACCAGACGTCCCTCCGCGCACGACGCCCAGTCGTTGCGGCCGCCCTCGACGATGAACACCGACGGCGCCGGACCACGGAACGCGGCGCGGCGCTGGACGAAGGTGTCGCCGGTGCAGCCCATGCCCGGTCGCAGGTAGCCCGAGCCGGACTGCGCGTACGTGCGCACGGGCGTGTCGTAGTGCCGGGCCACGAAGCTCCACCAGCCCTGGTGCCGGCTGCCGGGCTCGTCGTCGTAGCGGGCCGTGATGGAGTCACCGACCACGACGATGCCGCGGGGGAACGGGTTGCGCGCGGCGACGGGCTCGCCGAGGACGGCCCGCTGGTCGGCGACCGTGGGCTCGCTGCCGACCGCACCCTGGTGACCCAGGGTGATCGCGAGGCTGGCGAGCAGACCGAGCACGAGGGCGCTGACGAGGACGTGTCGGTGGAGGGTACGTCGTGCCATCGTCTCGCTCTGTCCTCCCGTCGTCGCTCGTCGTCCCCAGCCTACGTCGCCCACGTCGAGTCAGGGGACGGAGTGACGGACGGCTCAGTGACCGCCGGCGAAGCCGTGCTGGCGCCAGGCCTCGTAGACGACGATGGCGGCGCAGTTCGCGAGGTTCATCGAGCGTCGGGCGGGCAGCATCGGCAGGCGCAGCTGGTCGGTCACACGGGGGTGCTGCTGCACGGCGTCGGGCAGACCGGTCGGCTCGGCGCCGAACAGCAGGACGTCGCCGGGCTCGTACGCGACGTCGGTGTAGGCGCGGGTGGCTCCGGTGGTGAAGGCGAAGACCCGCGCGTCGCCGAGCGCGGTCAGCGCCGCCTCGAGGTCGGCGTGCACGTGCAGCGTGGCGAGGTCGTGGTAGTCCAGGCCCGCGCGTCGCAGCTTCGGCTCCGAGAGGTCGAAGCCGAGCGGCTCGACGAGGTGCAGCTCCGCCCCGGTGGCGGCGGCGAGCCGGATCGTGTTCCCGGTGTTGCCCGGGATGCGCGGCTCGTGGAACAGGACACGGAACATGACGCCGTCACTCTAGGATGTCGGGCATGCCCGGACCGCACCCCCTCGGCCAGCCCAGGGTCCACGTGACCCACACGTTCCGCTCCGCGCCCGCCGACGTGTTCGCCGCGCTCGGCGAGCACGAGAACCTCGGCCGGCTGTTCGGCGCGAGCATCACGCGCCTGCGTGACGGTGAGACGTCGCGCAACGGTGTCGGGTCGGCGCGGACGCTGAAGATCGGCCCGCTGCCCGCGTTCGTCGAGACCGTGGTCGTGTCCGAGCCCGACGAGCGCATCGAGTACGAGATCACGCAGGGCAGCCCGCTCCGGGGCCACCGCGGCATCCAGGTGCTCACGCCGACCGCGGACGGCGGCACGCTGCTCGACTACACCATCCACTTCGACGCGCCGGTCCCCGGCGTGGCGGGCGTGGTCGCGAAGGTGCTGACCCAGAAGATCTCCGCGGGGCTGCCGCGGCTGCTGCCCTGACGGCGTCGGGGCAGGCGGGCTCAGAGCTCGTGCTCCCACGGCGGCTGGGCGCCCGCCCGGGCCACCACGAACGCCGAGCAGCGTGACGCCAGGTCGGTGACCTCGCGCCACAGCGACAGGTCGGCCGCGTGCAGGCGCGTGCTGCCGACGACGCCGTCGAGCCCGTCGTCCTTCAGCGCTGCGATGAGGCCCGACATGAAGGCGTCTCCGGCGCCGACGGTGTCGACGACGTGATCGGCCAGGGCGCGCGAGGCGATCGAGCCGCGGTGCGTGTACGTGCGGGCGCCTCGCGGGCCCATCGTCATCACGACGGCGGCGGGTCCGGCGGCCAGCCAGCTGCGCGCCGTGTCGGCCGGGTCGCTGTGCGGCTCGAGCCAGGCGAGGTCCTCGTCGCTGACCTTCACGACGTCGCACAGCGGCAGCAGCGACTCCATCCGGTCGAGCGCCTCCGCCCGGCTGGGCAGCAGGCTCGGCCGCACGTTGGGGTCGAAGGTCACCGTGCACATCGGGGCGAGGCGGCGCAGGGCGTCCTCCACCTCGTCGGCGCCCGGGTCGAGGAAGGCGGCGATCGACCCCGTGTGGATGATGTCGGGCACCTCCTCGGCCCAGATCCGACCCGGGTCCCAGACGATGTCGAACTCGTAGGTCGCGCTGCCGTCGTCGGCGAGCGTCGCCACGGCCGTGGAGGTGCGCTCGAGCTGCTTGAGGCCTGGCATGAGGCGCACGCCGGACTCGGCGAGGTGCATCCGCACCAGCGCGCCGAGGTCGTCGGTGGCCAGGCTCGTGGCCAGCACCGGGGTGACGCCCAGCCGACCGAGCCCGACCGCGACGTTCGCGGGACTGCCGCCGGGGTGCTCGGACCGGGAGCCGTCGGACCGTTCGACGATGTCGACGAGGGACTCACCGATGACGAGGACCATGCGCACAGTGTGCCGGTCCGGTGGCTCGCCGCACGACGCGCTCCGGCCGGGTGTGTCGCCCACGTGAGTGCCCCGGTGCCGGTGACAGGACTCGAACCTGCACGCCCAGGGGCACAGGAACCTAAATCCTGCGTGTCTACCAGTTCCACCACACCGGCGGGTGCGGCCCGAGTCTAGTGGGCGGCGCGTCCCGCACTCACCATGGTTGCCCGTCGCTCACCTGCGGATGCTTCCGCAGGTGAGCGGGGCACAACCGTGGTGAGCTGCTGACTCCCATGGACTGATGGGAATCAGCAGCTCGGCGGTGTGGCGGGCGGGCGGGTGCGGGTCAGGCGGCGTCGAGGCCCAGGTCGCGGCGCAGCTTCGCCACGTGCCCCGTCGCCTTCACGTTGTACTGCGCCAGCTCGACCGTGCCGTCCTCGCCGACGACGACCGTCGAGCGGATGACGCCCTCGACGACCTTGCCGTACAGCTTCTTCTCCCCGAACGCGCCCCACGCCGTCATGACCGCCTTGTCGGCGTCGGAGAGCAGCGTGATGGTGAGGCCGTCGCGCTCACGGAACTTCTGCAGCTTCTCCGGCTTGTCCGGGCTGATGCCGAGCACCGTGTAGCCCTCGGCCTGCAGCCGGTCGATCGAGTCGGAGAAGTCGCACGCCTGCTTCGTGCAGCCGGGCGTCATGGCCGCGGGGTAGAAGTACACGATCACCTTCTGGCCGCGCAGGTCCGAGAGCGTCACCTCCGCGCCGGTGTCGTCCGGGAGGGTGAAGTCGGGTGCGGTGTCACCGGGCTGCAGTCGCGTCGTCATGGGTCCTATCCTTGCAAGGTCAGTCCGACCCGACGAGAGGCACCTTGTGACGTCACAGAGCGACGAGCTGGTCGACGAGATCGAGCAGATCCGCGAGCGCCTGGCCCACACCGTCGACGCCCTGGTCGACCGGACGAACCCCAAGAACATCGCCCGCCGGACCCTCGAGGACGTGAAGGGCCGCTTCGTCGCGCCCGACGGCAGCCTGCGCTACGAGAACGTCGTGCCGGTCGTCCTCGGCGTCGTGGGCACGGTGGCCGCCGTCGTCGTCCTGCGCAAGGTGCTGGGCTGACCATGGCCGAGCGCGGCAAGCTCGCGATCCGGATGCTGCACGACCGGCTGCTCGTCTCCCTCGACGACGAGGCGGGGGAGCGGCGCTCCGGCGGAGGCATCCTGATCCCGGCGACCGCCGCCATGGGCAAGCGCCTCTCGTGGGCCAAGGTCGAGGCGACGGGTGCGCACGTGCGCGCGGTCGAGGTCGGCGACCGCGTCCTCTTCGACCCCGAGGAGCGCGCCGAGGTGGAGGTGCGCGGCGAGAGCTTCGTGCTGCTGCGCGAGCGCGACCTGCACGCCGTCGCCTCCGAGCGCATCGAGGAGGGCCAGACCGGCCTGTACCTGTGAGGGTGCGGTGGACGGTGGCGGCCACGGGCCGCGCCCAGGGAGCGGAGGACGGATGAGCGGGACCGGACGTGAGGTGCCGTTGCGCCGCATCCGGCTGCTGCGCAGCGAGGAGACGTTCGCCGACCGCCTGCGTCTGCTGCGTCGTCGCTGGCGGCTCATGCTGCGCCTCGGGGCTGCGTCGTCGCTCGCCTTCCTGGTGGCCACCCAGGTGTTCGGCCACCAGCAGGCGTTCTTCGCGCCCATCGCCGCGGTCGTCGTCATCACCGCTGGCGGTGGACTGCGGGGACGCACGCTCTTCGAGGTCGTCGTCGGTGTCGCGCTGGGCGTGCTGGTGGGCGAGCTGATCATCCTCACCATCGGACGCGGTCCGGCGCAGATGGCCCTCGTCGTGCTCCTGACCGTCGCCGCGGCCACCCTCACCGGCATCCGCGGGCTCGCGCTCACCCAGGCGGCCAGCTCGGCCGTCCTGCTGGCCGCCGTCGTGCCCGTGCCGGGTGCGGGCAACCCCGCCCTGACCCGGTTCCTCGACGCGCTCGTCGGAGGCCTGTGCGGCATGGCCATGGTGCTGCTGATCCCGCGCAACCCCGTGCGCGACATCGACGCCGAGGTGCAGCGGCTCCTGCGGCAGCTCGCGTCGGTCCTCCGCGGCACCGGCCGGGCGCTGCGTGAGGCGGACTCGACGGTCGCCGACGACGCGCTCACGCGGGCGCGCGGCCTGCAGAGCAGCATCGAGTCGCTCGACGCGACCGCCGCCAACGTCAGCGAGATCGCGCGCATGTCGCCGCTGCGGTGGCGCCAGCGCGACCACCTGGCCCTCTACGTCGGGGCGGTGCGCGACTTCGACAACGCCATCCGGGACGCCCGCGTGCTGGCCCGCCGCGCCAGCGCCATGCTGCGCCACGGCGAGACGGGCCCCGACGCGCTCTGGCTGTCGGTCGAGGAGCTCGCCGAGGCGGTCGACCTCGTCGCCGACGACCTCTCGACGCTCGACGACTTCGCCGGTGCGCGCGAGCGGCTCGTCGCCGCGGTCCGCATCGCGGTCGAGGCCCTGCCCGCCACGATGACCCTCAACACGGCCGCCATCACCGCCCAGGTCCGCTCGATCGCCGCCGACCTGCTGTACGTCTGCGGCGCCACCCGCGACGAGATCGACGAGGCGCTCGACGTCGGTCCGTGAGCCGGTCGTCCGTGCCGGTCTCCTCGACGCGCCGACGCGGGGGTGGCGCCCCGGCGTCGCGGTGCGCTACGTTGCTCTCACCCGACCGCCCGAGGAGGTGAGCCGCATGACCCAGACCACGACCCCGATCGCCTTCGATCGCGCGTCCGCCGTCGCGTCCTTCGGCCCCCACGTCCTCGGAGCAGTCCCTCGTTAGCCGGCACCAGCTGCCCGGCCCCCGAGCCGCTCCGGACCCCGTGTCCTGAGCGGCTCTTCTCGTGTCCGCCCACGACTCCCGTCCCTTCGATCCCACCCTGTCCTCGATCCCACCCACCCGACTCACAGAGAGGAGGCGCGCAATGAACCAGCACGACGACATCGACACCTTGCCCGCAGACACCCCGACGACCACCCAGATCGCCACGACCCCGACCCGGGGCGACCGAGACGGACACGACGTCACCTTGACATCCGGAGAGGGGGTGAACGCGATGGCCAGGAAGCCCGAACGCTCCCGTGCCCGCCGCAAGCGCGCCTGGGACGAGATGTCCGACACCGACCGTCAGGTCCTGCTGGAGACCGTCCGACAGCGCCGCGAGATGCAGGCGGTGCAGGACGCCCACCGGCTGCAGATGCTGACCCAGAGGTAGACGCCACGCGTCGCGAGGGGCCCCGTCCGCCTGGACGGGGCCCCTCGTCGTCCCGGGACGCGCCACCCCGCGTTCTGTGGAGATGGCGACGGTTCTCCGCGCAGAGACCGTCACGAAGTCCACAGAACGCGGGAGGAGGGCGCGGGGGAGGGCGTGGTGGCGCTCTGCGACGATGAGCGCGATGAGCGGCGTCCTGGAGGGGTTCACCACCATCGGCGCCCTGATCGCGCTCGGTGCCCTGCTGGCGCACCTGCGGGTCTTCGACCTCAGCGCCCAGGTCGTGCTGTCGCGGCTCGCGTTCTACGTCGCGAGCCCGGCCCTGATGATCACGGTGCTGCAGGACGCCGACGTCTCGGCGGTGCTGTCGCGCAACCTCGTCGCCACCGGCTGCGCCGTGGTCACGGTGGTCCTGCTCTACGTCGTAGTGGCGCGGCTGGTGCTGCGCCAGGATCTCGCCGACACGGTCGTCGGTGCGCTCTGCTCGGCGTACGTCAACGCCGGCAACCTCGGCCTGCCGATCGCGGCCTACGTGCTCGGCGACGCCGCGCTCGTCGCGCCGACCCTGCTGCTGCAGATGCTGGTGCTGCAGCCGATCGCCCTCGCGGTGCTCGACGTCGCCGTCGCGGAGCACCGGGTGCCGTGGCACCGCTTCGTCACCCGACCGCTGCGCACGCCCCTGACCGCCCTGATCGCGCTCGGTGCCCTGCTGGCGCACCTGCGGGTCTTCGACCTCAGCGCCCAGGTCGTGCTGTCGCGGCTCACCGGTGCTCGCACTGATCGTGACGCTGAAGCTCGTGGTCCAGCCCGTCGTGGCGTACACGGTCGGCCGCTTCGCGCTCGGCATGGAGGGAGCCCCGCTGCTCGCCGTCACCGTGCTCGCGGCGCTGCCCGCCGCGCAGAACATCTTCGTCATCGCCGTGCGCTACGACCGCTCCACGGTGCTGGCGCGCGACGCCGTCTTCGCCACCACCGTGCTGTCGGTGCCCGCCGTCGCCGTCGCGGCGGCCGTCGTCGGCTGACCCCGGACGCACGAAGGGCCCCGTCCGCGCGGACGGGGCCCCTCGGCGGGTGGTCAGCGACCCTGCAGCGCCTCGTGGAAGGCGAGGATGCGCCGCGCGTCGCGCACGTGCAGCTCCTCCACCATCTTGCCGTTGAAGGTCACGACGCCCTGCCCGGCGGCCTTCGCCTCCTCGAACGTGTCGATGAGGCCCTGCGCGCGCTCGACGTCATCGGCCGACGGCGCGAACGCGACGTTCGCGGGCTCCACCTGCGAGGGGTGGATGAGCGTCTTGCCGTCGAAGCCCATCTCGCGACCCTGACGCGCCTCGGCCTCGAAGCCCTCCGGGTCCTTCACCGCGTTGTAGACACCGTCGATGACGACCTTGCCGGCGGCGCGGACGGCCAGCAGGGTCCAGGCGAGCGACGTCAGCACGGTGGCGTTGCGGCCGGGCACGTGCAGGCCGTACGTCTCGTTCACGATGTCGTTGGTGCCCATGACGACGACCGTCAGGCGCTCGTGCGCGGCAGCGATCTCCTCCGCGTGCAGCAGCGCGCGCGGCGTCTCGATCATCGCCCAGAGCTGGGTGTGCTCCGGCGCGCCGTGCTTCTCCAGGGCCGCGACGAGCGCCAGCACCTGCTCCGCCGACTCGACCTTCGGCACGAGGATCGCGTCGGGACCGGCCTGGCTCGCCGCCTTGACGTCCGCGTCGTGCCACTCGGTGCCGATCGAGTTCACGCGGATCGCGAGCTCGCGGTGGCCGTACTCGCCCGACCGCACGGCCGCGACGACGTTCTCGCGGCCCTGCTCCTTCGCGTCGGGGGCCACGGAGTCCTCGAGGTCGAGGATCAGCGCGTCGGCGTCGATCGACTTCGCCTTCTCGAGCGCGCGCTCGTTCGCGCCCGGCATGTACAGCACCGAGCGGCGGGGACGGATGGGGGCGGGAGTGGTGCTCACAGGGCGTACAGCTCCTTCAGCTCGGGGTCGCGCTCGGCCAGCTCACGGGCCAGGTCGAGCATCACGAGGCACTGCTTGCAGGACGCGTCGTCCTCCATCTTGCCGTTGATCATCACCGCACCGGAGCCGTCGCCCATCGCCTCGACGACCTCCTTCGCGTGCGCCACGTCCTCCGCGCTCGGGGAGAAGACCTTCTTCGCGATGTCGATCTGCACCGGGTGCAGGCTCCACGCGCCCACGCAGCCCAGCAGGAACGCGTTGCGGAACTGGTCCTCGCACGCCACGACGTCCTTGATGTCGCCGAACGGACCGTAGAACGGGAGGATGTCGTTCGCGGCGCAGGCGTCGACCATGCGCGCGATCGTGTAGTGCCACAGGTCCTGCTGGTAGGTCGTGCGACCCTCCGTCAGGTCCTCGCCCGTCGGGTCCTGACGCACCAGGTAGCCCGGGTGACCACCGCCGACGCGCGTCGTCTTCATCCGACGGCTCGCCGCGAGGTCGGCCGGGCCGAGGCTGATGCCCTGCATGCGCGGGCTCGCCGCCGCGATCTCCTCGACGTTCGTCATGCCCAGCGCGGTCTCGAGGATCGCGTGCACCAGCAGCGGCTTCTGCACGTTCCCCTTCGCCTCCAGCTGCGCCAGCAGCCGGTCGACGTAGTGGATGTCCTGCGCACCCTCCACCTTCGGCACCATGATGACGTCGAGCTTGTCGCCGATCTCCGTCACCAACGTCGTCAGGTCGTCGAGGACCCACGGCGAGTCGAGGCTGTTCACGCGCACCCACAGCTGCGTGTCGCCGAAGTCGGTCGCCTTCGCGATGTCGACGAGACCCTGACGCGCGGCCTCCTTCTTCTCGGTCTTGATTGCGTCCTCGAGGTTGCCGAGGATGATGTCGACCTTCTTCGCGATGTCCGGCACCTTGGCCGCCATCTTCTCGTTGCTCGGGTCGAAGAAGTGGATCATCCGGGACGGACGGAACGGCACCTCGGACAGCGGAGCGGGAGCTCCGACCGCGAGGGGACGGAGGAATGCACGGGGGTTGCGCACGTGGCTTCTCTTCCTGCAGACGGCGGGACTGCCCGTCAGTATGGCCGGGCTTCGTGACTCGTGAGTAGGGCGGGTGTCACTGTTCCCTCTGCCGCCCACGGCCCGGCACCCCCGCCAGGGCGGTAGGTGACGCGCGGAACGACGTGTGCAGGTAGGTCGCGCGCGGTACCGACCCCGTCTGACGCGCGTCACCTACCGCCGACGGGTCAGCGCAGGGAGGCGACGACCCGGTCGGGGCGGGCGCCGGTGTCGCGCACCCAGCCGTCGGGGGAGTCCTCGGCGCTCCAGCGGCGGCCGTCGAAGGAGACGGCGGCGACCTTCAGGTGCTCGGCGTTGGCCACCAGGTAGTGCGCGAGCGCCCAGCCCCGCGCCCGCACGTCGGCCCGAGCACCCGCGAACCGGAACGTCAGCTCGTCCTGCGCCTCGTCGCTCGTGTGCTCGATCTCGCCGAACGCCGCGTCGACGTCGGCGGCGACGCTGCGCACGTTGCCTCCGCCCACCGGGTTCAGCTGGCACGTGAACGCCGCCGGGCTGTAGCCGCGCAGCGCCGACGACAGCGCCCGGGCGTAGTCCTCGTGCTGCGCGTAGGCGCCGGGGAACGCGGAGCGCTGCACCTCCTGCGCGGCCACGGTGATCTGCTTGCGGGTGTACCCGTCGACCTTCTCGAGCCCGTCGTAGAACCTCCCGATCGCGTACGCCGGGTCCATGATCTCATCGACCGTGCCCCAGCCCTGCGACGGACGTTGCTGGAACAGCCCCACCGAGTCGCGGTCGCCGTAGTCGATGTTGCGGATCTTGGACTCCTGGAATGCGGTCGCGATCGCGATCGTCGTCGCGCGCGGCGGCAGACCCCGGTTCTGGGCGAGCGCCGCCATCAGCGACGACCAGCGCGCCTGCTCGACGTCGACCTGCGCCACCGTGTCGCCCACGCGGGCCACGCAGTACTCGCTGCGACGCGGCTGGCGGTCGGTGAAGACCGTCACCACCAGCCCACCGGCCACCAGCACGGTGACGAGGAGGACCCAGCGCAGCTTCACGGCGCCACCCTAGGCAGACGGACCCACCGTCGGGCGACGACGCGAGGGCACCTCGTTCAGTTGGCGTGCAGGTCGGAGTTCAGCTCGATGCCGCGGCGCTCGCCCCGCGGTCGCGCCTCGACCTGGCCCGTCTCGCTGTTGGTGAGGAACAGCAGGTTGTCCTGGCCGCTCAGCTCGGCCGCCTTGACGACCGTGCCGTCCGGGGTGCGCACCTTCGTGCCGGCCGTGACGTAGCAGCCCGCCGCCACGACGCAGTCGTCGCCGAGGGAGATGCCGATGCCCGAGTTCGCGCCGAGCAGGCTCCCGCTGCCGATGGAGATGACCTGCGTGCCGCCGCCGGAGAGCGTGCCCATGATGCTGGCGCCGCCGCCGATGTCGGTGCCCTCACCGACCACGACGCCCGCCGAGATCCGACCCTCGACCATCGCGTGGCCGAGGGTGCCGGCGTTGAAGTTCACGAAGCCTTCGTGCATGACCGTGGTGCCCTCCGCGAGGTGCGCGCCCAGCCGCACCCGGTCGGCGTCGCCGATGCGCACGCCGGAGGGGATCACGTAGTCGGTCATGCGCGGGAACTTGTCGATGCTCGTGACGTTCACCGTCAGTCCGGCGGCGCGCGCACGGGCGCGGGTGTGCTCGAAGCCGGCGACGGCGCACGGGCCGATCGTCGTCCACACGACGTTCGTCAGCAGGCCGAACTGGCCGTCGAGGTTGAGGCCGTGCGGCTTGACGAGCCGGTGCGACAGCAGGTGCAGGCGCAGCCACACGTCGTAGGTGTCGGCAGGAGCGGCGGCGAGGTCGTCGACGACGACGTGCACGACCGCCTTGCGGACCTGGCGGACCGGGTCGTCCCCCGTCAGCGCCGTGAGCTCCTCGGGCTCCGGGTCGTGGGCCGGGACGCCGAGGCGGGGCTCGGGGAACCAGACGTCGAGGACGTCGCCGTCCTCGGTGAGGGTGGCCAGACCGTACCCGTGCGCGCTGTTCTCGCTCATGGGAGCCAATCTATCGAGCCGTGGCTGGCCGCTGTCGGCGAGCGGGTCTAGCGTGAGACGCATGCCTCTCGTCACCTGGAAGGACCTCTGCATCGACGCGGGCGACCCGGCCTCGGCGGCCCCCTCGTGGGCCGCGCTGCTCGGGCTCGACGTGGTCCTCGACGGTGACGACGCGCACCTGGTGGGGCCGACGCCCGGGCACACCGTCTGGGTCAACCGCGTCCCGGAGCCGAAGACCGTGAAGGACCGCGTGCACCTCGACGTCCACGCCGCCGAGGAGGTGCCGCCGGGGACGTCGCGGCTCAGCGCCGAGGGCGCGTTCCGCTGGACCGTCGTGGCCGGCCCCGAGGGCGACGAGCTCTGCACGTTCGTGCGCGACGTCGTGCCCGCGTACCGGCTCTACGAGGTCTGCGTCGACGTCGTCGACCACGGCGCGGCGGCCGCCTGGTGGCAGGGCTTGTGGGGAGGGCGGGGCGGCACCGACGCCGACGGCGGGTTCAGCTGGGTCGAGGACGTGCCAGGGCTGCCGTGCGAGGGTGTCGTGTTCTGCTCGGTTCCCGAGCCCAAGACGGTCAAGAACCGCATCCACTGGGACGTCACGCTCGAGCAGGGGGTCCAGGTCGACCACCTCGTCGAGCTCGGCGCCACGGTGCTGCGTCGACCCGACGACGAGATCGTCTGGACGGTCATGGCCGACCCCGACGGCAACGAGTTCTGCGTGTTCGAGCGAGCCGACGCGTGAGCGTCCTGCGCGTGCTCGACCCCGCCGACGCGGAGGTGCTGAGCCGGCTCTGGACCGACCACCGGGCGCACCTCGACCCGTGGAGCCCGTCGCGTCCCGACCGCTTCTACACGGTCGAGGGGCAGCTCGAGGTGGTCGAGGCGCGGCTGATCGCGATGGCCGAGGGGCGGGGCGCCTACTTCGTGGTGGTCGAGGAGGACGGCGAGGTCGTCGGCGAGCTCAACCTCAACGACGTCGTGCGCGGTGCGTTCGAGAACGCCCACCTGGGCTACTGGCTCGCCGGCGACGTGCAGGGTCGCGGGCTCATGACCCGCGCCGTCGAGGAGGCGGCCGCGCACGCGTTCGAGGTGCTCGGCCTGCACCGTCTGCAGGCTGGCACGCTCGTGCACAACCACCGGTCGCAGGCCGTGCTCGAGCGGTGCGGCTTCGAGCGCTTCGGCATCGCTCCGCAGTACCTGCGCATCCAGGGACGGTGGCAGGACCACGTCCTGTTCCAGCGCCTCGCTCCCGGGTCCTGAGTCGCGTCGGGGACGGTCTCGGCGGGCGAGGTCCGGTCGGGGCGTCTGGCTAGTCCGCGGCCTGACGCTCGGCGACGCCCGCGACGAAGGCTGCCTGACCGAGGTGCTGCAGGATGTCGCCCACGACGCTGACCAGGCGCACCCCGGCGGTGACCGGCGGGTCCCAGTCCTCGTCGACCACGCGGGCCAGCTCGGCACCGTCGACGCGGTCGAGGTACGCGAGGGTCAGCGTGTGCACGTCGGCGTGGTAGCGCGCCACCAGCGCGGGGTCGTTGCGGACGGCCGCCACCTGGTCGCTGTCGTGGCCGTAGCCGATGTCGCCGGGCTCGAAGGGGAGGTCGAAGTCGTCGCGCCAGCGGTCCCACGCCTGGGCGGTGCCGGCCAGTCCGGCCACGTGGTCGTCCTGCACGCGCGCCAGGTGCCACAGGAGCCAGATCGGCGTGTTCGCGTCGGGGTCGACGCGGTAGCTCGCGGTGCGCTCGTCGAGGTCGGCGCACTGCTGCTCGACCAGCTCGCGGACCCGCCCGAACGCGTCGCGCAGGACGTCGGACGTCGTCAGATCCTCGCTCATCGGACCACCAGCCCTTCTCGTCGGTCCCAGACGACCTCGGTGGCCTTCTCGTCGCGGACGGCGGCCAGCACGGCGTCGACGACCTCGGCGGCAGGGAGGGGTTCTGGGAGCTTGGGTGGCTCGCCGGCGAGTGCGTGTGCGGCGAGGTCGGTGTCGAGGTGCGGGGGACGCACGTCGACGATGCGGGTGCTGCGGCGACGCTCACGACGCACGACGGTCAGCCACGCCGTGAGGGCGGCCTTCGCGGCGGAGTAGTCGGCCATGCCGGCGGTGGGCGCGTCGGCGAGGATCGCCGAGAGGACGACGGCCACCCCGCCGTCCAGGTGGGGGAGGGCCGCGCGGACGACGCCGGTCGCGCCGAGCGTGTTGACGGCGAACAGCTCCTCGGCGACGGCAGGGTCGGTGTCGACGGCCGGCCCGAACGCAGGAACCCCGGTCGCGACGACGAGCAGGTCGAGCCCGCCGAGCGCCTCGACGGCCTCCCCGATCGTGGCGGCGGCACGCTCCACGTCGACGACGTCGAGCTCGTACGCCGGCGCCTTCACCTCTGACGCGACGGCCGCGAGCCGGTCGGCGTCGCGTCCGGTGACCGTCAGCCGCGCCCCGGCCCCGTGCAGCGCCCGCGCGATGCCCCCACCGAGTGCGCCGGTGGCCCCGACGACGAGCACGCGGGCGTCGCTGATCTCCATGCGTTCGACGCTACGCGCGAGGGCGGTTGGCGCAACGTGAGCGAGGCTTCTCGTCGACCTGCGGCTGCGCTGCCGCGGGGGGGTCTGGGTTTGCTGGTGCGCTGCTTCGGCTGGTGCTGGGGGTGGTCTCCGAAAGGGCCTCGACCGGGCGGCTGGCGACGGCGCTGGTCTGGGGTCTCGGGCTGTGGCCCGCGTGGGACCCAAGGATCTGCGTTGGTGGGTTGAAGGCCAAGGCTTCTGCGTTTGCTGCGGGATCCCGTCACCGACGCAGAAGCGTTCAATCCTCTACGCGCGAATGAAGAATCTTGGGTGCCCTTTGCGTTGGGGTGACGAACGATTCTCCCTTCTCGTGGCACGGTCCACGAGAAGGGAGAAGCCTTGCCACGTCTGGCCCGCTCGGCGGTGGATCTGCCACCCGTAGAGCGCTCAGAAGGTGGCAGATCCACCGATGGCCAGCGCAAACGCAGATTCTTGCGTCCGACGCGAGCCACAGCCCGAGAACCCGAGCCGCCGCCGCTGCCAGCCGCTCGGCCGAGGCCCTTTCGGAGCGCAGGACGAGTCGAAGCCGCGCCAGCGCAGCCCCACCCGAGCACGAAGCCGCCCCGACGCAGCCGCAGGTCGACGAGAAGCCACACCGACGCACCCGCGGGGGACAGGCAACCGCGCCCTAGAGTGGGCGCCATGGCCGTGCTCGACCCGACCCGCGACATCGTCCAGCTCACCGCGGACCTCTGCGACATCGCGTCGGAGAGCCTCGACGAGGCCGAGATCGCCGACGCGGTGGAGGCGGTGCTGCTCGCGGCGCCGCACCTGACGGTCGTGCGCGACGGGCGCACGCTGGTGGCCCGCACCGACCTCGGTCGGGCGGAGCGGGTGGTGATCGCCGGGCACCTCGACACCGTCCCCGCGAACGACAACTTCCCGACGCGTCTCGACGGCGACACGCTCTGGGGGCTCGGCACCTGCGACATGAAGGGCGGCGTCGCCGTCGCGCTCCAGCTCGCGGCGACCGTCGCCGAGCCGGTACGCGACGTTACCTACGTCTTCTACGAGGCCGAGGAGATCGCCGCGCGGTTCAACGGGCTCGGTCGGCTCGCGCGCGAACGTCCGGAGCTGCTCGCCGGCGACTTCGCGATCCTCATGGAGCCGTCCGTCGCGTCCGTGGAGGCGGGCTGCCAGGGCACGATCCGCGTCGACGTCGTCACCCGAGGGGAGCGTGCGCACGCCGCGCGGTCGTGGACCGGTCACAACGCCATCCACGACGCCGCCGAGGTGCTCGTGCGCCTGCGCGACTACGAGCCGCGCCGCGTCGTCATCGACGGGCTCGAGTACCGCGACGGGCTCAACGCCGTCGGCATCAGCGGCGGGGTGGCCGGCAACGTCGTGCCCGACCTCGCCATCGTCACGGTCAACTACCGCTTCGCGCCCGACCGGTCCGAGGACGAGGCGCTGGCGCACCTGCGCGAGGTCTTCGACGGCTTCGAGCTGACCGTCACCGACTCCGCGCCCGGCGCGCTGCCCGGTCTCGACCAGCCCGCCGCGGCCGCGTTCGTCGAGACGCTCGGTGCCGAGCCGCGCCCGAAGTTCGGCTGGACCGACGTCGCGCAGTTCACGCAGCTCGGGATCCCCGCCGTCAACTACGGACCGGGCGACCCGATCTACGCCCACAAGCAGGACGAACACGTCCCCGTCGCGCACCTGCGTTCCGTCGAGGACGCCCTCAGGAGATGGCTGACCGCATGAGCTACCAGAAGGGCCCGGTGCACCTGCGCCGCGGCCACGTCCCCAGCAGCACCACCGACCAGCGCCTGCTCGACTCGCGCGGCCCGACCGACTGGGTGCACACCGACCCCTGGCGCGTGCTGCGCATCCAGTCCGAGTTCGTCGAGGGCTTCGGTGCGCTGTCCGAGCTCGGCCCGGCCGTCGCCGTGTTCGGGTCCGCGCGCACCACGCCCGACGACCCGATGTACGAGAAGGCGCGCGAGGTGGCCGAGAAGCTCTGCGGGCTCGGGTACGCGGTCATCACCGGCGGCGGCCCCGGTGCGATGGAGGCGGCCAACCGCGGGGCCAGCGAGTGCGGCGGCGTGTCGGTCGGCCTGGGCATCGAGCTCCCGCACGAGCAGGGTCTCAACGAGTGGGTCGACCTCGGCATCAACTTCCGCTACTTCTTCGTCCGCAAGACGATGTTCGTGAAGTACTCGCAGGGCTACGTCGTCATGCCCGGCGGCTTCGGCACCCTCGACGAGCTGTTCGAGGCGCTCACGCTGTCCCAGACGGGCAAGGTGACGACCTTCCCGATCGTGCTGTTCGGCACGGCCTACTGGCAGGGCCTGGTCGACTGGCTGCGCCAGACGATGCTCCCCGACGGGAAGATCAAGGAGTCCGACCTCGACCTCCTGCTGCTCACCGACGACGTCGACGAGGCCGTCGCGCACTTCGACGCCGTCGCGTCCAGCTGACGTCGTGCGGGTCACGTCGCGCAACGCCGCCTTCCAGCAGTGGGAGGCGATGCTGACCAACCGGCGCAAGCGCACCCAGCTGCGTCAGCTGCTCGTCCAGGGCGTCCGGCCGGTGTCCGTCGCGCTCGAGTCGCCGCTCGAGGTCGTCGCGGTGCTGCACGACGACCGTCGCGACCCGTCGCAGTGGGCCCGCGAGGCGGTGGCGCGGGCCGTAGGGCGAGGCGCCGAGCAGTACACGCTCTCGGCCGAGCTCCTCGCCGAGCTGGCCGAGCAGGAGCAGGACCGTCCCGAGGTGGTGCTGGTGGTGGCGCAGCCGGCCGACGACCTCGCGCGGCTGCCCGCCGGCCCCGACCTGCTCGCGGTCGTGCTCGACCGGCCGACCAGCCCCGGCAACGTCGGCAGCATCGCGCGGTCGGTCGACGCGTTCGGCGGCAGCGGGCTCGTGGTGTGCGGCCACGCCTGCGACCCCTACGAGCCGCGGGCCGTGCGGGCGTCGACGGGCTCGGCGCTCACGGTGCCCACCGTCCGGCTCGGCTCGCCCTACGAGGTGCTCGCGTGGGTCGAGGACCTCCGGTCGCGTCTCGGCTGGGTGCAGGTCGTCGGCACCGACGAGGACGGACCGGTCGAGCTGGCCGACGCCGACCTGACGGCGCCGACCGTCGTCGTCACCGGCAACGAGACGCGGGGGCTGTCGGCCGCGTGGCGCGAGATCTGCGACGTCATGGTGCACATCCCGATCACGGGGACGGCGTCGTCGCTGAACGCGGCCAACGCGACGTCGGTCGTGCTCTACGAGGCCTCGCGCCAGCGTCGACACGCCTGACCCGGTTCTCTCAGCGGAGCACGGAGAGCTTTCCGGGCGTCGCTGAGGAAACCGCGCCTGGCGGGAGATTCCCAGGTCGACCTGGGAATCTCCGTTCCAGCGGCGACGGCAGGGCGGGCGCATCGTAGCGAGGAGCTCCTCGTGCCTGGCAGGATCGGCGCATGACGGTGACCGGCCCCGACGGCCTCGAGCGCTGCCCGTGGGGCGACGACCCGAGACTGCGCCGCTACCACGACGAGGAGTGGGGTCGTGAGCTGCGCGGCGACCGGGCGATGTTCGAGCGGCTCAGCCTCGAGGCCTTCCAGTCGGGGCTGTCCTGGTCGCTCATCCTCCGCAAGCGCGAGGCGTTCCGCGAGGCCTTCGTCGGCTTCGTGCCCGCGCTCGTCTCACGGTTCGCCGACGCCGACGTCGAGCGGCTCCTCACCGACGAGGGCATCGTCCGCAACCGCGCCAAGATCGAGGCCACCATCAGCAACGCGCGGGCCGTGCTCGACCTCGGCGAGAGCCTCAGCGACCTCGTCTGGTCGTTCGCGCCCGACACGTCGCCCGCGCCGCGGACGGTCGCCGACGTGCCGGCGACGTCGGCCGAGTCGACCGCGCTCGCCAAGGAGCTCAAGCGCCGTGGCCTGAAGTTCGTCGGGCCCACGACCGCCTACGCGCTCATGCAGGCCACCGGCATGGTCGACGACCACCTCGTCGGGTGCCTCGCCCGCCGCACGCCGCCGCTGTCGTAGCCGCCTCCTCCCTCCCGCACCACCAGTCCCACCAGGCACGGTGCGCCTCCCACGACGACCGCGCCGCCCGACCTACCCTGGCGCCATGACCACCTCCCGTCCCGCCGATCGACGCAGCCAGCGCTCGGTGCGCACCCTGGCCGCCGTCGTGCTCATCGTGTCCGCCCTCGTCGCCGGCACGGCGGCGATCGTGGTCTCGACCGTCGTCGCGCTCGCGGCCGCGGTCGTCTACGCCGTCGCGGCCTGCTCCGTCGCCGCGCGTCTGCTCGCCAACGAGACCGCCCAGGTGCGCCGCGACTGGGCACGCGACCGCGCCACCGCCGCTCACGACCGGAGCCGCGAGGCCACGCGTCGCGGCCGTGAGCAGATCGCGTTCGCCGAGACGATGACCGGCAAGGTCGAGCGTCGAGACGAGCGGATCGCCGCGCTCGTCTCCCAGGTCGAGGCCGCCGAGGCCGCCCTCGCCCAGGCCGAGGCGGCGCACGCCGCGGCCGAGGAGCGCACGGTGCTGCTCGACGGCGACCTCGCCCAGACCCGGTCCGCGCTCCAGAGCACGCGCGCCGAGGTGCGTCGCCTCCGCGACGAGCTGGCCGCCAGCCAGAGCGCCGAGCTCGAGGCGCGCACCGAGCTGCTCGCCTGGCAGGAGCAGGCGGAGGAGCGTCGCCGGCTCGCCTGAGCCCGGCCGTCGTCCACACCCCCGGCTCCCGCCCAGCACCAGGGGCGGGTCGGGCTCAGTCGTGCAGGTCGACCACGGCCCGCAGCCGCGTCTCGTCGGCCAGCGCCGACGCGACGTCGCCCGTCCGCTCCCAGGTCGCGAGCGCGCGCAGCACGGCCGCGCCCTGCCCAGGCGTCGCCGCCACCCGTGCCGCGAGCTCCCGACCCGCCGTCGCAGGGTCGTCGTCCAGGGCGTCGAGCAGCCCCAGGCTCACCGCCTGCGCGCCGTCGAGGTCGGCAGGGTCGAGCAGCAGCCGCCGGGCCACCGCGCCGCCCACCAGGACGACCGCGCCCGTGCCCGTCGCGTACCGCGCGACCACCTCGGCCACCGCGACCACCGACGCGTCGGACCAGACGGTCGAGCCGTCGACCACGAGCAGGAGCGCCCGCAGGCCCGGCGTGGTCAGCGCGGCGCGGACCTGCTCGTGCGGGGGCACGGAGCCGAGCGCCCCCGAGCTCGGGTCGAGCGCGACGACGCCGTCGGTGGCCGGGGGAGCGCCGTCGGGAGCGGGAGGGGTCACGAGGTCCTTCGTGCCGGTTGGAACTGAGAAGGGGGCATGAGAGATACTAGGCGTCTGAGGAGACCGGACGGCGGTCACCGAATGGAAGGGGAACCCATGGCGGCCATGAAGCCTCGCACCGGTGACGGACCGATGGAGGTCACCAAGGAGGGGCGCTGCATCGTCATGCGCGTCCCGCTCGAGGGCGGAGGACGTCTGGTGGTCGAGCTCAACAACGAGGAGGCGGCCACCCTCGGCGACGCCCTCAAGGCTGTCTGAGCTTGTACGGTCTCACGATGCGCTGGTCCCTGGCCGGCGCCCCGTCAGGGACCCTCGAGCGTCTGCGCGAGTACGTCGAGGACGTCAGCTTCGCGAAGTTCGCGGGTCTGGAAGGGCTGCGCTTCAAGTCGTGGCGCGCCCGTGAGGACGAGTGGTTCGAGGGGACCTACGTGTTCGTCGACGCGCGGTCGCGCGAGGCGTTCCAGCAGGCCATGGAGGACGGCCGCGCCGACCTCCCCGGCACCACCATCATCGGGCGCGAGCCCGAGCTGATCGAGGCGTGCGAGATCGTCGCGGTCGTGCGGGGACCGGCGGGCTTCCGGTCCTCGGCCTCGTTCGAGCGCTGATCCCAGCTGTCCTGCAGGCACTGGACCCGCGCCCGGCCCGACGGCCGGGGGCGGGTCAGCCCACGCGGCGCGCGGCCAGCAGGCCGTCGCCGACGGGCAGCAGCGTGGGCACCAGGCGCTCGTCGGTCGCCGCCTGCGTGAGCAGATCGCGGATCGCGACCGTCTCGGCGTCACGACGCTCCGGGTCGGCCACGCGGTCGTGCCAGAGCGCGTTGTCGAACACGACGACGCCACCGGGGCGCACGAGGCGCAGGGCCTGCTCCAGGTACTCGCCGTACTCGACCTTGTCGCCGTCGACGAACACGAGGTCGTAGCCGTCGTCGGTGAGCCGGGGCATGACGTCGAGCGCCGAACCCGCGATGAGGCGGAAGCGCTGCGGTGCGAAGCCGGCTGCGGAGAACACCTGACGGGCGTGCCGCTGGTGCTCGGCCTCGAGGTCGACCGACGTGAGGACGCCGTCGGGCGCCATGCCGCGCAGCAGCCACAGGCCCGAGACACCGGTGCCGGTGCCGACCTCGGCGACCGCGCGGGCGTCGAGCACGGAGGCCAGGAAGCGCAGGGTGGCGCCGCCGGCCGGACCGATCGGGGTCACGCCGACCTCGTCCGCGCGTCGACGCGCCTCGGCGAGGTGGTCGTCCTCGTCCTGGTAGCCCTCGACGTACTGCAGGCTCGCTTCGCTGGTGATGATGGCTCCTCGGCTGACCGGGCCGGACGGGTACCGGCTCGGTCAGAAGCATAGTGAGCGCAGGCCCTCCCGTGCCGCTGCACCGCCGGGCGGCATCCGTGTCGCGCCCCCTGGGGGACCGGGGATGATCGAGAGGGAACCGTCAGCGTCCTCTGGGCGTTCTCTCAGGAGACGACGCGACGATCGACGACATGAAGGACGACGACGTGAGCATGCAGGCCGCGACCCTGGAGACGGGTGCCGACCTGTCCTGGGACCGCATCGTGGAGGAGCACTCCCCGCGGGTGTACCGCCTCGCCTACCGGCTCACCGGCAACCGTCAGGACGCCGAGGACCTCACGCAGGACGTCTTCGTGCGTGTGTTCCGCTCGCTCGACCGCTACGAGCCGGGCAACTTCAACGGCTGGATCCACCGGATCACGACCAACCTGTTCCTCGACCGCGTGCGCCGCTCGAGCAAGCTGCGCATGGACGGCTTCACCGACGGCGCCGAGGACCGCCTCGAGGGCCGCGAGCAGCTGCCCGAGGCGTTCGTGCACGACGCCGGCTTCGACCCCGACATCGAGGCCGCCCTGTCCTCGCTCACCGAGGAGTTCCGCGTCGCGGTCGTGCTGTGCGACGTCGAGGGCCTGTCGTACGAGGAGATCGCCGACGTCCTCGGCGTCAAGATCGGCACCGTCCGGTCCCGGATCCACCGTGGGCGTACCCAGCTGCGCCAGGCGCTGGCTCACCGCGCGCCGACCGCCGGCCGTACCCGTGTCTTCGGAGCCCTGGGAGCCTGATGGCCCACCTGGACGCCGACGTCGCCGCCTTCGTGGACGGGCAGCTCTCGCCCGACGCCACGGAGGCGGCCTCGCGTCACGTCCAGGACTGCGCGCGCTGCCGCGAGGCCGTCGCGCAGCAGCGGCACCTGAAGATGCGCATGCAGGCGACGTCCGACGTCCGGCCGCCGGCGTCGCTGCTGGCCTCGCTCTCGGAGCTGCCCCGCACCCCGGCGCCCCAGCCCCCGCCGCTCTGGACGCGGGTGCTCCACTCGGCCGTCTGGGGCGCGAGCGGCGTCGTGGTCGGCGCCTCGCTCGCCGTCATGCTGATGGCCTACGTGGCCGGCGCGCCCGGCCGTGGTCTCGGCGACGCGGTGGTGCCGCCGGTCGATGCGTACGCCGCCGACTTCCGGACGGCCGTGGGCGGCGGTGACGTCGTCCGCCCCGCGAGCAGCGGGCAGGACGTCATGACCACCGCCCGCATGGCCGACCTGACGGCCAACGGGTGGCCCTGCCACGGCACGCTCGGCCACGACCTCGAACGGGTCGAGGGGCGCCTGCAGGCCGAGGGCGCCGTCAGCCTCACCTACACCGACGGCACAGGACGCCTGGAGCTGCACGAGCAGACCGGCGCGCTCGACACCGACCGGCTGCACGGCTTCGCGCAGCAGCAGCTCGGCGACCACGAGGTGTGGGTGCGGGACCAGCCAGGGATGCGGACCGTCGTGTGGGACGCCGAGGGCGTCGTCTACACGGTCGTGACCGACGTGGACGATGCCCGGCTCGTGCCCGCCCTCGGCGACCTCCCGGCCGCCGCGCCGCGGCCCGGTCTGCGCGAGCGCGTCGGACACGGGCTCGATCGGCTCACCGGCTGGCTGACCGTCTGAGCCCGGCCGGGACCACCAGGTCCCGCGCCGTCCCCGCAGGGAGCGGGCGCCGGCTCAGGTGGCCTCGTCGTCGTGGGGCGGGACCTCGCCGGGACGCAGGATGCGGTCCTGACGCACGGGCGCGGGCTCGTCGGGCTGGTCGAGGACGTGCCGGCGGACGACCTCGCGCGGGTCGAGGTCGCGCAGGTTCAGATCGGAGAAGTCCTGACCCATCTCGCGCCCGAGGTCGTTCTTGGCGTTGTCGGCCATCTGGCGGACGGTGCGGACGAACTGCCCGGCCTGCTTGGCCATGCCGGGCAGCTTGTCGGGCCCGAACAGCAGCAGACCGACCACGAGGATCAGACCGATCTCCGGCCAGCCCATCCCGAGCACGTCGGGTGCCTCAGAGTCGACCGACGGGGGCGAGACCCAGCTGCATGCCGGCCAGGCCTCGGGAGCGTCCGGTGAGCGTGTCCGCCACCTGCTGCAGGACCTTCGCCGACTCGCTGCCCGGGTGGGTGGCCACGATCGGACGGCCGTCGTCGCCGCCGACCCGCAGCTGCTCCTCCAGGGGCACCTTGCCGAGCACCGGCACGTCGTGCCCGAGCCGCTCGCCCAGCGTCTTCGCGACCGCGTCGGCGCCGCCGCTGCCGAACACCTCGAGGCGCTCGCCGCCGGGGGTGATGAGGTAGGACATGTTCTCGACGATGCCCACGACGCGCTGGTGCATCATCGAGGCCATCGTGCCGGCACGCTCGGCCACCTGCGCGGCGGCCTGCTGCGGCGTGGTGACGACGACGACCTCGGCGTTGGCGAGGTGCTGGCCCAGGCTGATGGCCATGTCGCCCGTGCCGGGCGGCAGGTCGAGCAGCAGCGCGTCGAGGTCGCCCCAGAACACGTCGCTGAGCATCTGCACGAGCGCACGGTCGAGCATCGGGCCGCGCCAGGCGACGACCTGGTCGCGCTTGGGCTTCAGCATGCCGATGCTCATGACCTTGACGTCCGGCGCCGCGGGGGAGTCGGGGACCTCGACCGGCACCGGCAGGATCATGTCGTCGACCTGGGTGGGCCGACGGTCGCCGACGCCCATCATGTCGGGGATCGAATGGCCGTAGATGTCGGCGTCGACGATGCCGACCTTCAGGCCGCTGCGGGCCATGGCGACGGCCAGGTTGACTGTGACCGACGACTTGCCGACACCGCCCTTGCCGGACGCGATGGCGTACACCTTGGTCAGCGAGCCGGGCTGGGCGAAGGGGATCTCGCGCTCGGTCTGGCCTCCCCGGAGCATCTCGCGCATGCTCTTGCGCTGCTCGTCGGTCATGACGCCGAGGTCGACGTGGACCGTGTGCGTGGGGGCGATCTTCTCGACGGCGGCCGTGGTGTCACGCGTCAGCGTGTCCTTCAGCGGGCAGCCGGAGACGGTGAGCAGGAGCCGGACCGTGATCGACGTGTCGTCGATCGTGACGGTGTCGACCATGCCGAGCTCAGTGACGGGACGCTTGATCTCGGGGTCGACCACGCTGGCGAGAGCCTCGCGGACCTGCTCCTCGGTGGGGACGGAAGCCATGACTCCCATCGTACGGGCGACCCCCGCGGCGGTGTGCCGCAGGCGAGCCTCAGTGACCGCGCGGGCCGGAGCGGCCCCGCCCGCGACCGTCCGGGCCGGCCTCGGAGCCGGTGTCGTCGCCGTCGTCGGGCTGCTCCTGCAGCGACTCGAGCAGGTCGCGCAGCTCCGAGCGCAGGAAGTCGCGTGTGGCGACCTCGCCGAGGCCGAGCCGCAGGCTCGCGACCTCGCGGGCGAGGAACTCCATGTCGGCGTGCGACTGGGCGTCGGCACGACGGTCCTGCTCCTGCTGCACGCGGTCGCGCGCCTCCTGGCGGTTCTGCGCGAGCAGGATCAGGGGCGCCGCGTAGGAGGCCTGCAGCGACAGCATGAGCGTGAGGAAGATGAACGGGTACTCGTCCCAGCGCGGCCGCTCGGGGCCGTAGGGCACGTTCCACACGACCCAGACGAGGATGAGCATCGTCATCCAGATGAGGAAGCGTGCCGTGCCCATGTAGCGGGCGAACGACTCGGCGAAGCGGCCGAAGCGGTCGGTGTCGCCCGAGCGCGGCCGCAGCGAGCGTCGCCGTCCGCGCTCGCGGGGCTGGTCGAGGCGGTCGCGGTCGCGGCGGGCCTGCTCGCGGTCGCGACGCGCCTGCTCGCGGTCGTGCCGCCCGCCGTCGCGGGAGCGCTCAGCCACGCAGACCCACCCCCTGCGCCGCGTCGCTCGCGGCGCGGTCGCTGTCGCGCTCGCGCCAGCCCTCGGGCAGCAGGTGGTCGAGGACGTCGTCGATGGTGACGACGCCGAGCAGGTGGCTCGTCTCGTCGACCACAGGGAGCGCGAGCATGTCGTAGGACGCGAGCAGGTTCGCGACGTGCTCGAGGCTGGCGTCGGGCCGGGGCCAGTCGATGTCGTTGTCGGCGAGCCCCCCGACGAGGGTCGACGGCGGCTCGCGGAGCAGGGCCTGGAAGTGCACGATGCCGAGGAAGCGGCCGGTCGGCGTCTCCAGCGGCGGCCGGCACACGTAGACCATCGACGCGAGCGCCGGTCCCAGCTCGGGCTCGCGCAGCCGGGCCAGCGCCTCGGCGATCGTCGCGTCCGGCGGGAGGATGACCGGCTCGGTCGTCATCATGCCGCCGGCCGTGCGGTCCTCGTAGGTCAGCAGGCGCCGCACGTCCTCGGCGTCCTCGGGCTTCATGAGCGCGAGCAGCTGCTCCGACGTGGCAGGGGGCAGCTCGCCGAGCAGGTCGGCGGCGTCGTCGGGGTCCATCTCCTCGAGGACGTCGGCCGCCCGTTCGGGGTCGAGGACGCCGAGCACCTCCACCTGGACGCTGTCGGGCAGCTCCTCCAGGACGTCGGCGAGCCGCTCGTCGACGAGCTCGCCGACGATCTCGGCGCGTCGCTTCGTCGGCAGGTCGAGCAGCGCGTTCGCGAGGTCGGCCGGGCGCATCTCGTCCATCGTGGCGAGCAGGTGGGTGGCGCCCTGGCCGGGCTCCTGGCCGACGAGACCGGTGACCTCGTCCCACTGGACCACGTGGGTCGCGCCGCGACGTCCGAACCGCTTGCCCGACTCCTGGACGGCCACCGAGCCGAGGTACCAGTCGCGGCGGGTGTCCTGCTCCATCGCCAGGTCGTAGACGGTGCCGGTGCGGGCGTCGGGCAGGGTGACGGTGCGGTCGAGCAGCTCGTGGATCGCCAGCGTCTCGGTGCTCCGCTTCTCGAAGCGGCGCATGTTGAGCACGCCGGTCGTGATGACCTGGCCGGAGTCGAGCGACGTCACGCGGCCGATCGGCAGGAACACCCGGCGCCGCCCGAGCACCTCGACGACGAGGCCCACGACGCGCGGTCGGCGCGGGCCGCGCAGCGCCACCACGACGTCGCGCAGCTTGCCGACCTGGTCGCCCGCGGGGTCGAAGACGTCCTGCCCGACGATGCGCGACAGGAAGATGCGTCCGGGGCTCGAGGTCACGTGCCCAGGGTAGAGGCTCGACGTCGCCCGGCACGTCGCCGACCTGTCGCCGGCGGGACGTCGCGACCGGCGCCCGACGCGCGGACCGGCGCGTCCTCTCGTACGCTTCGAGACGCACGTCACAGGCGGTCCGGCCGTCCGATCCGACGAGGGGGAACCATGTCCACGAGCGTCCTGGCCCGGGAGCGCACCGTCGCCGGCCCCGGCTTCAACCGCTGGCTCATCCCGCCGGCCGCGCTGGCGGTGCACCTGTGCATCGGGCAGGTCTACGCGACCAGCGTCTACAAGGCCTCGCTGGTCGAGCACTTCGACACCAGCCTGACCGCCGTCGGCGTCGTGTTCTCGATCGCCATCGTCATGCTGGGCGTCTCGGCCGCCGTGTTCGGCACCTGGGTCGACACCGGCGGGCCGCGCCGCGCCATGGTCGCGGCCGCCACCTGCTGGGCGACCGGCTTCCTCGTGGGAGCGCTCGGCATCGCGACGAGCCAGCTGTGGCTGCTGTACCTCGGCTACGGCGTGATCGGCGGCATCGGCCTGGGCATCGGCTACATCTCGCCGGTCTCGACCCTCATCAAGTGGTTCCCGGACCGCCCCGGCCTCGCGACCGGCATGGCCATCATGGGCTTCGGTGGTGGCGCGATGATCGCGAGCCCGCTCTCGAGCACGCTGCTCGGCTGGTACGACTCGTCCTACGACACCGCCACCGGCCTGGCCTCCGGCTCGGCGGTGGCGAAGCTGTTCGTGACGCTCGGACTCGTGTACCTGGTCGTCATGCTGTTCGGTGCATGGCTCGTGCGGGTGCCGGCGGACGGGTGGGCGCCGCGTGGGTTCGACCCGTCGACCGCGAAGAAGAAGGCGCTCGTCACGACGGAGAGCGTCTCGGCCAACAACGCCGTCCGCACGCCGCAGTTCTGGCTGCTCTGGGTGGTGCTGTTCTGCAACGTGACCGCCGGCATCGGCATCCTGGAGCAGGCCGCGCCGATGATCCAGGACTTCTTCCGCGACGGCCAGGACTCGACGGTGGCCGCAGCCGCCGCGGCCGGCTTCGTGGGCTTCCTGTCGCTGTGCAACATGGCGGGCCGGTTCGTGTGGTCGTCGACGTCCGACGTCGTGGGCCGCAAGAACATCTACGTCCTCTACCTCGGCGTGGGCATCGTGCTCTACGCGACGCTCGCGCTCGGCGGCTCGGGCTCGACCGTGCTGTTCGTCGTCCTCGCCGGGTTCATCCTCAGCTTCTACGGCGGCGGCTTCGCGACCATCCCGGCGTACCTGCGCGACCTGTTCGGCACCTTCCAGGTCGGCGCGATCCACGGCCGGCTGCTGACCGCCTGGTCCGCGGCGGGCGTGGCGGGACCGCTGATCGTCAACGGCTTCCTCGACGCCAGGGGCGAGCCCGGCGCCCTGACGGCGGCCGACTACCGTCCGGCGCTGCTCACGATGGTCGGCGTGCTGGCCGTCGGCTTCGTCGCCAACCTGCTGGTGCGGCCGGTGGCGTCGCGCTTCCACGAGCCCCACAGCACGGAGCCGACGGCCGAGCACCCGCCGGCCTCCGTGCAGGGCGAGGACACGACGGCCGAGGGCGTCACGCCGCTCGCGGTGGTGGCGTGGCTCGTCGTCGGCATCCCGCTCGTCTACGGCGTCTACGAGACCGTCGTGAAGGCCTCGGCCCTGTTCTGAGCGCCGCAGCGCCCGACCCGGGCGCGTCGGTCAGGCGACGACGCGCTCGGGACGGGTGTAGACGTTGAAGCTGCTGCCGCGCGAGAAGCCGACCACGGTCACACCGAGCCGGTCGGCCAGGTCGACCGCGAGCGACGACGGCGCGCTCACCGCGGCGAGCACCGGGATGCCGGCCATGGCCGCCTTCTGGACCAGCTCGAACGACGCCCGTCCCGACACCTGCAGCACCGTGCCGGTGAGCGGGAGGCGGTCCTCGCGCAGCGCCTGGCCGACGACCTTGTCGACGGCGTTGTGCCGGCCCACGTCCTCGCGGACCACCAGCGGCGTGCCGTCGGTGCCGAACAGTCCCGCCGCGTGCAGCCCGCCCGTGCGCTCGAAGACCGCCTGCTGCTCGCGCAGCCGGTCGGGCAGCGCGGCCAGGACGGCGGCGTCGACCCGCACGTCGTCTGCGGACACGTCGAACGCCGACGTCGTCGCCACGGCGTCGATCGACGCGAGGCCGCACACGCCGCACGAGCTCGACGTGTAGACGTGCCGCTCGCGGCTGGCCGCGACGTGCGCTCCGGGACCGCTGACGCCGACGTCGATGACGTTGTAGGTGTTCTCGTCCTGCTCCGGTGCGCAGTACCGCATGGCGTGCAGCTGGTCGGTGCGCGCCACGACGCCCTCGGAGACGAGGAAGCCGGCCACCAGGTCGAAGTCGTGGCCGGGGGTGCGCATGGTCACCGCGAACGACGCGCCGGCCACGCGGATCTCGAGCGGCTCCTCGGCGGCGAGCGAGTCGTGCCGCGGCGTCACGCCCACGCCGACCTCGACGTGCTGGATCCGGCGTCGCTGGACGGGCTTGGTCATGAGGGCGACCCGCTGCTGTCGTCCTGGTCGCCGCCGCGGACCTCGGCGAGGAGCTGGGCCTGCGCGACGGCGCGACGGACGGCGTCGTCCCCACCGCCCGCCAGCCCCGCCGCGTAGCCGGCCAGGAACGTGGTGAGCGGGGCCGCGGGGCGCACGACCGCGTGCGCGGCGACGGCGGCCAGGTCGAGGACCCGCTCCACGTCGGTGCCCGGGTCGTCGACGCCCAGCTCGGCGCACAGCTCGCGCCACCAGGCCAGCATCGTCTCGTCGCGGTCGCTCATCAATGGTCCTCCTGCAGGGCGTCGAGGTCGGCGGGGGAGTCGAGGTCGTGCGTGGCGCCGTCGGGGGAGGGGACCAGCGTGACGTCGAGGTGGTCGAAGAGGCGTCGCAGCGACGCGTCGACGAGGTCGGGCAGCCCGCGCACCACGTCGGCGGCCTCCGCGGAGAGCAGTGCCGAGGTCCAGTGGGCCCGGCCCGTGCCGTCGGCCACGACGAGCGCCCCGCCTGGGCGTGGGGCGTCCAGCAGGGCGTCGACGAGCTCGGCCGCCCGGGGCAGGTCGGCGGCGAGCACCACGACGGGCGCGCCCGGCGCGAGTGCCCGCAGCCCGGCCTGGACGCCGGCCGCGGGTCCCGAGCCGGCGGGCTCCTCCCGCGTCCCCCCGACCGGGCGCGACGTCGGGCGCGGCGGCCCGACGACGACGACCTCGGTGTCGTCGGGCAGCGCCGCGAGCGCGTGGTCGAGCAGGGGCCTGCCGCCGACGACGAGCTGGGTCTTGTCCTGGCCGTCCCAGCGCTGGCTGGTGCCACCGGCCAGGACCACGGCCTGGAGGGAGCGACTCGGGGTGGAGGCGGTCACGACAGGTGCAGGGGCTCCGGCTGCGGGCGCGACCGGTGCTCGCCGTCCGCGCCGACCGGGTGCTGCGACCCGTCCGCGCCCTCGCCCACGCCGCCGACGGCGGTCGGGACGAGCCGGACGACGACCGACTTCGACGTCGGCGTGTTGCTGTGCTCGGCGACGGAGTCCAGCGGCACCAGCGGGTTCGTCTCCGGGTAGTAGGCCGCCGCCGTGCCGCGCGGGGTCTCGTAGGAGACGATCCGGAACCCGGGGGCGACCCGGTCGACGTCGTCGTCCGTCCAGTGGGTGACGAGGTCGACCACGTCACCGTCGCGCCAGCCGAGCGCCTCGATGTCGTCGGGGTGGACGAGGACGACGCGTCGGCCGTTCTCGATGCCGCGGTAGCGGTCGCTCATCCCGTAGATGGTGGTGTTGAACTGGTCGTGGCTGCGCAGCGTCTGCAGGAGCAGGTGCCCCTCCGGCACGTGCAGCACCTCGACCGGCGAGACCGCGATCCGACCCTTGCCCGTGGAGGTGTGGAAGGAGCGGGAGTCGCGCGGTGGGTGCGGGAGCACGAAGCCGCCGGGTCGGTCGACCTTGCGCTCGTAGTCCTCGCAGCCGGGCACGACGCGGGAGATGTGGCCGCGGATGATGCTGTAGTCCTCCGCCATCGCGTCCCAGTCGATGCCGTGGCGGTCGGTGCCGTCGGCCTGGCGCAGCGTCGCCCGGGCGATGCCGCAGACGATGGCCGTCTCCGAGCGCAGGTGCGGGCTGGCCGGCTCGAGCGGTCCGCGCGAGGCGTGCACCGACGACATCGAGTCCTCGACCGAGACGAACTGCGGACCGGTGGCCCGCTCGTCGACCTCGGTGCGTCCCAGGGTCGGCAGGATGAGCGCGGTGTCGCCCGTGACCAGGTGCGAGCGGTTCACCTTGGTCGACACGTGCAGCGTGAGGTCGGCGCTGCGCAGCGCGTCGGCGGCGACGTCGGTGTCGGAGACGGCGTGCACGAAGTTGCCGCCGAGACCCATGAACACCTTGGCCTTCCCGTCGCGCAGGGCGCGGACGGCGTCGACGACGTCGAGCCCGTGCTCGCGCGGCGGGTCGAAGCCGAACTCGGCCTGGAGCGCGTCGAGGAAGGTGTCGGGCGACTTCTCCCAGATGCCCATCGTGCGGTCGCCCTGCACGTTGGAGTGGCCGCGCACCGGGCACAGGCCGGCGCCGCGCTTGCCGATGTCGCCACGCACGAGCGCGAGGTTCGTGACCTCCTTGATGGTGGCCACGGAGTTGCGGTGCTGCGTCAGGCCCATCGCCCAGCAGTAGATGGTCGCGCCGGAGGCCTCGATCATCCGTGCCGCGCGCTCGATCAGCTCGCGGGAGAGGCCGGTGGCGGCCAGCACGACGTCCCAGTCGAGGGCGCGCACGTGCTCGACCCACGCGTCGTAGCCGTCGGTGTACTGCTCGACGAACTCCCGGTCGATCGCGCCCCACTGCTCGAGCAGGTGGCCGAACGCCTGGAACAGGGCGAGGTCGCCGTTGATGCGCACGGGCAGGTGCAGGTCGGCGATGTCGGTGCCGCGACCCACGACGCCCCTCGGCTTCTGCGGGTTGCGGAAGTTGACCAGTCCGGCCTCGCGCAGCGGGTTGATCGCGAGGATCTTGGCGCCGCGACGCTTCGCGATCTCCAGCGCCGAGAGCATGCGCGGGTGGTTCGTGCCGGGGTTCTGCCCGGCGATGACGATCAGCTCGGCGTCGTAGAGGTCGCGCAGGCTCACGCTGCCCTTGCCGATGCCGATCGACTCCGCGAGCGCGACGCTCGTCGACTCGTGGCACATGTTCGAGCAGTCGGGCAGGTTGTTCGTGCCGAACGCGCGGACGAACAGCTGGTAGGTGAACGCCGACTCGTTCGACGCGCGCCCGGACGTGTAGAAGACGGCCTCGTCGGGGGACGCGAGACCGTTGAGGTGCTCGGCGACGAGGGCGAACGCGTCGTCCCACTCGATGGGCTCGTAGTGCGTGCCGCCGGGTCGCTTGACCATCGGGTGCGTGATGCGGCCGAGCTGGCCCAGCCAGTACTCGTCGTGGGAGTCGAGCTCGGCGATCGAGTAGCGGGCGAACACCTCGGGCGTCGCCCGGTCCGTGGTGGCCTCCTCGGCGACGGCCTTCGCGCCGTTCTCGCAGAACTCGGCCGTGTGCCGGGCCTCGGGGTCGGGGTCGGGCCAGGCGCACGACGTGCAGTCGAACCCGTCGGCCTGGTTGAGCTTGAGCAGGGTCTGGGCGGTGCGCTTCGGACCCATGTGGGACAGCGCGCGCTCCATCGACACCTTGACCGCCGTGACGCCCGCCGCCGCGTCCTTGGGGGAGTGGATCTCCAGCTCGCTGTCGTCCTGCGCGCCGAACCCCTCGACGACCGGTGCGGTGCCCGGCCCTGCCGTCCCGTTGCTCACGATGCTGCCTCCCGGTGCGTGCCTGCGGTCACGTTCGACCGTACCCGCTGGACCGCAGGGGCGCCCGTCGCACGAGGGCTCGGACGCGGCGACGTCGGGGCCGTCGCGGTGGGCTCAGACCGCCGCGACGCCCGTGCGTCGACCGCGGCGGGCGGTTGCGCCCGTGGTGGTGGCGGCGGTCGTGCTGGTGGCGGTGCCGCGCGAGCCGTCGGCGGCGGAGTCCTGGTCGGCCAGGCCCGTCACGAAGTCGCCGATCTCCTCGATCGCCGCCCGCGCCTCCGGCACCCACGAGGCCGCGGCCTGGAAGACGTGGACCTGGCGGTCCCACACCTGCAGGTCCACGGGCACCCCGGCCTGGACCAGGCGTGCGGCCATGTGCTCGGCGTCGGCGAGCAGGATCTCGCGGGACCCGATCTGGATCAGCGCCGGCGGCATGTCCTCCAGCGGCATGTCGACGGGGCAGACCCGCTGGCCGTTGATGCCGCGGCGGGTGTCCATGCGCAGCGCGACGTCGGTGAACTTCTCGAGCGCCCGCAGCGGGAAGGTCTGGCAGCGGTCGGCGTTGCGGTGCTGGCGCTTGCGCGCGACGTCGACGTCGAGCAGCGGCGAGATGGCCACGACGCCCGCCGGGCGGCCGAGCCCCTGGTCGAGCACGGCGCGCGCGACGCTGAACGCGAGGTAGCCGCCGGCGGAGTCGCCGGCGATCGTCACGTCCTCGGGCCGGTAGCCCTGCTCGAGCAGCCAGCGGAAGCCGTCGACGCCGTCGGCGACCGACTCGGCGATCGGCTCGTACGGCATCTGCCGGTAGCCGACGTTGAGCACGGGCTGGCCGGAGGCGTGCGAGATGCGCGAGACGAGCCGACGATGGGTGTTCAGCCCGCAGGTCAGGAAGGCCCCGCCGTGGAAGTAGAGGATGACGCGCGGGTTGCCGCCGTGGATGTCGCGCACGTCCTTGGCCGAGAGCAGCTCGCTGCCGCAGCGCGCGAGGTCGACGGTCCGCCAGCTGGTGCCCTCGTGGACGGGCAGCAGCCGGGCGGCGTGCTCCAGCAGGTTCGGCGGGAACAGGTCGAACGGCAGCCGCGTCCAGAGGTCGAGGACGGGACGCACGGTGTGCCGCAGTCCGAGGCCGAGAGCCCGCGACTGCAGGCTGGCGCCCTCGAAGTACCGGGCGTCGGCGGCGACCGCCAGGTGCCCGGCACCGTGCGTACGAGCCGTGCTGCGCTCCCTCGTGCTGACCATCGGACTCTCCCCTCGTCATGCGACGTTCACGAATATGTCACACCCGGTGACCTACGCCACACGAAATCGTTACGTTAGCGCCACCGCCCCGTCTGCCGCAGGAGATTGATCGCATGCCCTTCATGCCCCCCACGGACTCCATGTTCCTGTTGGCGGAGTCCCGAGAGCACCCCATGCACGTGGGTGGGCTGCAGCTGTTCCGGCCGCCGGAGGGCGCCGGGCCGGAGTTCGTGCGCGAGCTCGTGGAGGGGTTCCGATCGGTGCAGGAGGTCTCGCCGACCTTCCGCAAGCGGCCGGCGGAGCCGGTCGGGCTGGCCGGACAGACGTGGTGGGCCCAGGACGGTGCGATCGACCTGGACTACCACGTGCGGCACTCGGCGGTGCCGCCGCCGGGACGCATCCGCGAGCTCCTGCAGCTGACGTCGCGCTGGCACGGGTCGCTGCTGGACCGGCACCGACCGCTCTGGGAGGCGCACGTCGTCGAGGGCCTCCAGGACGGCCGGTTCGCCGTGTACAGCAAGATCCACCACTCGATGGTCGACGGCGTCTCGGCCTTGCGGCTGCTGCAGCGCAGCCTCAGCGACGACCCGGACGCCCGCGACTGCGTGCCCCCGTGGGCGCTGGCCCCGCGCCGGCGTCCGTCGTCGGAGGTCGCCCGGCGCTTCCCGGACCCGCTCGGCCTGCTGCGGGGCGGACTCTCGGTCGCGGAGGACGTCGCCGGTCTCCTGCCCGCGTCGATGAAGATCGTCAACCAGATCGTCCGCGAGGGCGACGTCACCCTTCCGCGGGCGCCGCGCACGATCCTCAACGGACCGGTGGGCGGGGCGCGTCGCTTCGCCGCGCAGTCGTGGGAGATCGAACGGATCCGCCGGGTCGCGAAGTCGTCGGCGACGACCCTCAACGACGTCGTGCTCGCGATGGTCTCCGGTGCGCTGCGCGAGTACCTGCTCGAGCAGAACGCCCTGCCGGACGAGCCGATGACCGCGATGGTCCCGGTCTCCCTCGCGCTGCGCGCCGAGTCGGCGGGCCAGGCGGGCGACGGCGGCAACTCCGTGGGCGTCATCGTGGTCAACCTCGCGACCGACGTCGAGAACGGTGCCACCCGCCTGGAGGAGATCGCCTACTCCTCGCGACGCGCGAAGAAGATCCTCGGCGGGCTGACCCCGATCCAGATCCTCGCCTTCTCGGCGCTGCAGATGGCGCCGCTCGCGCTCACGCCCGTCCCGGGCTTCGTGCGCATGACGCACCCGCCGTTCAACGTGGTCATCTCCAACGTGCCCGGTCCGAAGCAGCCGATGTACTTCAACGGCGCCCAGCTCGACGGGCTCTACCCGGTCTCGATCGTGCTCGACGGACAGGCCGTGAACGTCACGCTCTGCAGCCGCGACAAGTACCTCGACTTCGGCATCATCGGCTGCCGCACGAGCGTGCCGCACCTGCAGCGGCTGCTCACGCACCTGGAGACGTCGCTGGCCGAGCTGGAGACCGCCTGGGGATGAGTCGGCGACGCCGTCGGCCGCGCCGTGGCCGTGCCGCGTGGGCCTAGACTCGCGGCCATGTCCCGCGGGTCCCTCATGCCGCTGTCCGTCGGCGTCACGCTGCTGCTCGCCTGGTCGACGCTGGTCGGCGCCGGAGCGGCCGCGCCGAGCGAGGACCGGCCCGCCCAGGGCGGCGGCGCGGTCGTCCTTGTGCTGGACGGCTCGGGGTCGATGAAGGAGCCCGGCGGGGCCGGGGCGACGCGGATGACGGAGGCCAAGGCCGGGCTCCGCGCCGTGGTCGAGGACCTTCCGGACGACGCGCAGGTCGGTCTGCGCGTCTACGGGTCGACCATCAGCGAAGGCCCCGGCTCGTGCGAGGACACCGAGCTCCTCGCCCCGGTGGCGCGAACCGATCGGGGCGCGCTGCGGGCCGGCGTCGACCGGCTGCGTCCGCTCGGCAACACCCCCATCGCCTACTCGCTGCGCCAGGCGTACGGCGACCTGCCCACCGAGGGACCCCGCAGCATCGTGCTCGTGTCCGACGGGGAGGAGAACTGCGGTGGCGACCCGTGCGAGGTGGCCGCCGACCTGCGCAAGAAGGGCGCCGACTTCTACGTCGACGTCGTCGGGCTGCAGGTCGACCCGGCCTCGCGCGCCCAGCTCACCTGCATCGCTTCGGCGGGCGGTGGCACCTACTACGACGTGCAGGACGTGAGCCGGTTGCAGGACACCCTGACCCGGACGTCGGTGCGCGCCGCCCGCGGCTACGCACCCGCCGGTCGCCCGGTGGAGGGCGGCACGACGCGAAAGGACGCCCCCGCGGTGACCGACGGCCAGTGGCTCGACACGGTGGGCGACTCCGGCCCCGAGCACTACCGCCTGCCCGACCCGGGCCGCGGGACGTTCCACGTCGCGGCCGCGACCCTGCCAACGCGGGGGTTCACCGGGGTCTCCTCGGTCGAGGTCGGGGTCGTGTCCGCGGACGGCACGCCGTGCGGGTCGCCGGCGCGGGAGACCGCCCAGGGTGCGAGCAACGGGGGCGCGCCGATCGCCGCGGCCCTCACGCTGTCCGCCACCGACCGGGAGGACTGCGGCGGAGGTCCGTACGTCGCCACGGTGACCTCGAACAACGAGGAGGTCCAGGGCCTGGAGCTGCTCGTGCGGACCGAGCCCGAGGTCGAGGACGCCTCCGCCCTGCCTGCGGCCTTCGGACGGGCGAGCGGCTTCTCCGACGAGGTCCAGGCCGGACGTGCCGCCGCGGACGCCGTGCCCGTGGTGGGCGGCCCGAACTTCTCGTCGGCACCCCCGACGCCGCCCGGCACCTACGAGGACACCGTGCTGCCCGGCGAGACCCTGTTCTACCGCCTGCCCGACGTGGGCTGGGGCCGTTCCGCCGTCTGCGACGCGACCCTCGGCACCTCTGACCGCGCGGCCCGCGCCTTCGGGCGCGCGGTCGGCGTGACCGCCCAGGTGCGCGTGTACGGGGCGATGAAGACCCTGGCCGACGACTCCTCCGCGCGCACGGCCCGCGCCCAGTGGCGGGGCGACCGGGCCCTCGACCTGCACGCGGCGTCGCCGCCCGTGGTGCTGCGCAACCGTGAGTCGAGCTCGGACACGGTGCGCGCGTTCCAGCTCGCCGGCGACGCCTGGTGCTCGGTGACGGTGCTGCCCACCTCCGCCGCGACCGCGGAGGAGGTCGGGGAGGTGCCGCTGACCCTGACCACGTCGGTCGCGGGGGAGGAGGCGGGGGTGCCGGCCTACGTGGAGCCCGAGCCGCGGGCGGAGGCCGCCACCGACGACGCCGGGCCCGCGTCGTGGCTCCTCGCCGTCGCGGGACTCGTCGTGGTCGCCCTCGTCGGCGGATCAGTCGTGATGCTGCGTCGGCGGCGGGCCCCGTGACCTGGCTGCTCGTCGTCGTCGGGCTGCTGGGGGTCAGCGCGTCGGGGCCGCTCATGGCGGCCACCGCGGCGCCGGCCCTCGTCATCGCCCTCTGGCGCAACGCCGCCGCGACCGCGGTGCTCACGCCGTTCGCGGTGCGGAGCCGTACCGCGCTCACGGGCCTGCGCTGGGCCGACCTGCGGGGCACCGTGTTCGCGGGGGTCATGCTGGCGGTGCACTTCGCCGCCTGGGTCGGGGCGCTGAAGCTCACGACCGTGGCCGCGGCGACCGCGCTCACCTGCACCCAGCTGGTCTGGGTGGTGCTCGTCGACCGACTGCGCGGCGTGCGTCCCGGACGTGCGGTGCTGATCGGCTGCGTCGTCGCGTCGGTCGGCGTCCTGGTCGTGTCCGGTGTCGACCTGACGGTCTCGCGCCGGGCGCTGCTCGGCGACCTGCTCGCGGTGGTCGGCGGGCTCGGCGCCGCGCTGTACCTGGTGGCGGGGGAGTCGGCGCGACGTCGGCTCAGCACGACCCACTACACGACGTTCTGCTACGGCACGTGCGCCGCGGTGCTCGCGGTCGGCTGCCTCGCGACCGGTGCCTCCTTCGTCGGCTACGACGCGCACGTGTGGCTGCTGCTGGCCGCGGTGACGGTGTGCGCGCAGCTGCTCGGCCACTCGCTGTTCAACCACCTGCTGGCCGTCATGAGCCCGACCGTCATCTCGCTCGTCCTGCTGCTCGAGGTGCCCGGCGCGGCCCTGCTGGCCGCGGTCTTCCTCGGCCAGGCGCCGCCCGCCGGCGTGTACGTCGGGCTGCTGCTGGTGCTGGTGGGCCTCGCCGTGGTCGTCCGGGCCCGACGGGCGCCGACCGAGCCGGTCGAGCCCGTGGCCTGACGGCGCGACACCCGTCGGGTGGACGGGCCCGTCGGCGTCCTGTGCGACGGCTCACGGGGAGTCCTGCGGTGCTGGACGTTACTCGCGGGTATCGTCGGCGTGTCACCCACGAGACGGAGGAACAACGCATGGGACGCCTCGCCAGCACCGAGAACCTCACCGAGGAGCAGACCGCGATCCTCGAGACGATCCGCGACTTCGTGGACGAGAAGATCATCCCGGTCGCCCAGCAGCTCGAGCACGACGACGAGTACCCGACCGAGATCATCGAGGGGCTCAAGGAGCTCGGCGTCTTCGGCCTGACGATCCCTGAGGAGTTCGGCGGTCTCGGCGAGTCGCTGCTGACCTACGCGCTGGTCGTCGAGGAGATCGCTCGCGGCTGGATGAGCGTCTCCGGCGTCATCAACACGCACTTCATCGTCGCCTACCTGCTGCAGCAGCACGGCACCGAGGAGCAGAAGCAGAAGTACCTCCCGAAGATGGCAGTCGGCGAGGTCCGCGGCGCGTTCTCGATGTCCGAGCCGGGCCTCGGCTCCGACGTCTCGGCCGTCTCGACGAAGGCGACGAAGAAGGACGACGGCTCCTACTCGATCACCGGCCAGAAGATGTGGCTGACCAACGGCGGCACCTCCACGCTCGTGGCGGTGCTCTGCAAGACCGACGAGGGTGCCGACTCCGTCTACAAGAACATGACGACCTTCCTCGTGGAGAAGGAGCCGGGCTTCGGCGAGACCGCCCAGGGCGTCACCGTCCCCGGCAAGATCGCCAAGATGGGCTACAAGGGCGTCGAGACGACCGAGCTCATCCTCGAGGACCACCAGATCTCCGCTGACCAGATCCTCGGCGGCGAGCCGGGCAAGGGCTTCTTCCAGATGATGGACGGCGTCGAGGTCGGCCGCGTCAACGTCGCGGCCCGCGCCTGCGGCCTCGCGATCCGCGGCTTCGAGCTCGCGATCGCCTACGCGCAGCAGCGCAAGACCTTCGGCAAGCAGATCGCCGACCACCAGGCCGTGCTGTTCCGCCTCGCCGAGATGGCCACGAAGGTCGAGACCATCCACGCGATGATGGTCCGTTCCGCGAGGCTGAAGGACACCGGCAAGCGCATGGACGTCGAGGCCGGCATGGCCAAGATGCTCGCGAGCGAGTACGCCAACGAGGTCGTCGAGGACTCCTTCCGGATCCACGGTGGCTACGGCTACTCCAAGGAGTACGAGATCGAGCGCCTCATGCGTGAGGTCAAGTTCATGCTCATCGGCGAGGGCACGTCCGACATCCAGAAGATGATCATCGGGCGCGCGCTGCTCAAGGACTACAAGCTCTGACATGAGCGTGCGCGAGAACGTCACGTTCGCGTCGCAGGGCACCACCGTCGCCGCCTGGCTCTATCGGCCGGACGGCGACGGGGGAGCGGCTCGACCTGTGATCGTCATGGCGCACGGCCTGGGCGGCGTCCGGGAGATGCGGCTCGACGCGTTCGCCGAGCGGTTCGCCGACGCCGGGTACGTCTGCCTGGTCTTCGACTACCGCCACTTCGGGGCCAGCGACGGACAGCCGCGCCAGCTGCTGTCCGTGCGTCGTCAGCGGCAGGACTGGGCGGCCGCCGTCGCGTTCGCGCGCACGCTGCCCGGCGTCGACGCCTCCCGCACCGTGCTGTGGGGCTCGTCGTTCTCGGGCGGGCACGTCATCGCCGTGGCCGCCGACGACCCGTCGGTCGCGGCCGTCGTGTCGCAGTGCCCGTACACCGACGGGCTGGCCTCCAGCCTGGCCGTCGCCCCCCTCACGTCGCTGCGCGTGACGCTGCGGGCGCTCAGCGACCTCGTGGGCAGCTGGTTCGGGCGTCGCCCCCGCAGCATCCCGCTGGCCGGCGAGCCGGGCACGGTCGCGCTGATGACGGCCCCCGACGCCGTGCCCGGCTACCTGGCGCTGGTGGAGGAGGGCTCGACCTTCCGCAACGAGGTCGCCGCCCGCGTGGCGCTCGACATCGCGCTCGGCCGGCCCGGGGCGAAGGCGCGGCGGCTGCGCTGCCCGGCGCTCTTCGTCGTGTGCGAGCGCGACACGGTGGCGCCGGCGAGGGCGACGCTCAAGCACGTCGCCAAGGCGCCGCAGGGCGAGGTGGTGCGCCGCGACACCGGACACTTCGACATCTACGTGGGCGAGGAGTTCGAGACGACGGTCCGCGACGAGCTCGCGTTCCTGCAGCGGCACGTCCCGGCGACCTGAGCGGACCGCGGCGCGATGATGGGCGCATGACCGGCCCGTTCGCGCTGCGCCGCTTCCAGGCCGAGGCGCTCGACGCTCTCGAGCGGGCGCGCGCCGCCGGTCGGCGCAGGTCCTGGGTGTCGCTGCCGCCTGGCGCGGGCAAGACCGTGCTCGGGACGGAGCTGGTGGCGGCGCGGCTCCCCGCCGCGGGGCGTCGGGCTGTCGTGCTCGCGCCCAACACGGCGATCCAGGCGCAGTGGATCGCGACCTGGGCGCGCTACGGCGTCGGCCCCGCGAGCCCGGAGCGCGACCTCGCCGCCGACGTGACCGTCCTGACCTACCAGGCGATCGCGACCTTCTCCCCGGACGACGAGGACGACGACGCGGAGGCGTCGGCAGGTGGGTCGGGTCCGCTCGTGGACCGGCTGCACGAGAACGGACGCGCGCTCGTGGCCGCACTGCGCGAGGCAGGTCCGCTGACCGTCGTGCTCGACGAGTGCCACCACCTCCTCGAGACCTGGGGCGCCCTGCTGCGCGAGGTGCTCGACCCGCTCGAGGACGTGCTGGTCCTCGGTCTCACGGCCACGCCGCCGGGCGTGCTCACCCGTCGACAGGCCGAGCAGGTCGAGGAGCTGTTCGGCGACCTCGCCTACCAGGCCTCGATCCCCGCGGCGGTCCGCGAGGGCGACCTCGCCCCGTTCGCGGAGCTGGCCTGGCTGGTGCGGCCCTCCGCCGAGGAGGAGGCGTGGCTCGCGTCGTCGGCCGTGCGGTTCGCCGAGCTGACGACGGAGCTCCTGAGCCCCGGGTACGGCTCCGTGCCGCTGCTGACCTGGTTCGACCGGAGGATCGGCGAGCTGCCCGTCCCGTGGACCACGTTCGAGCGCGACGAGCCGGCCCTGGCCACGGCGGTGCTCCGGCTCGTGCACGCCGACCTGCTCGACCTCCCGCGCGACGCCGTCCTGCGCGAGCAGCATCGCACCGACCTGACCGCCGAGGACTGGGCGCGGCTCGTCGACGACTGGGTGCGCGGCTGCCTCGCCCGCAGCGACGTCGACGCCGACCGCAGCGTGCTCGAGGACCTGCGCCGGGCCATGCCCGGCATCGGGTTCCGCGTCACGCGGCGTGGGGTCAGCGGGGCGGGGTCCTCGGTCGACCGCGTGCTCTCGCGCAGCGCCGGCAAGATGCGGGCGGCCGCCGCGGTGCTGCAGGCCGAGCGGGACGCGCTGGGCGAGCGGCTGCGCGCGGTCGTCGTCTGCGACCACGAGCGAGCCTCACCCACGTCGTCACTCGTGCTCCGCGACGCCCCCGCCGAGCACGGGTCGGCGCTGGAGGTCATGGACGCCCTCCTCGGCGGCGGCTTCGAGCCGGTGCTGCTCACCGGACGCACCGTCGCGGCCGGGGACGCCACGGCGCGGCGTCTCGTCGAGGTGCTGGGCCGGATCGCCCCGGACCTCGAGCTGCGCACCGAGCCGCTCGAGGGCGCCGAGGACCGGCTCCACCGTCTCGTCGGCCCATGGACCAGCCGACGGTGGACGCCGCTGGTCACGCGGGCCTTCCAGGACGGCCACTGCGACGTGCTCGTCGGCACCCGCGCCCTGCTCGGCGAGGGCTGGGACGCGCCGCGGGTCTCGACGCTGGTCGACCTGTCCACCGCGTCGACGACGTCGGCCGTGACCCAGACGCGCGGTCGGGCGCTGCGCACCGACCCGACCTGGCCCGACAAGGTCGCCACGACGTGGAGCGTCGTCTGCGTCGCCCCAGAGCACCCGGGCGGCGACTCCGACTGGCGCCGCTTCGTGCGCAAGCACGACGGCTACTTCGGCGTCGACGACGACGGTCAGGTCGTCTCCGGCGTCGCGCACGTGGACGCCCGCTTCTCGCCCTTCGTCCCGCCCGATCCCGACCTGTTCGACGTCGTCGCGCTCGACATGACGCAACGCGCTGGGGAGCGCGACGTCGTGCGGGCCCGCTGGCGCGTCGGCGAGCCGTACCGCGACGAGGTCCGGCGAGCGATCCGCGTGCGCCCGGACGACGTCGGGCGGAGCGACGGCGCGGAACCCGCGACGATGCCCGCACCCGAGCCACCATGGGCGCGGATCGGCGAGGACGGTGTCGTGTCCACCGGCCGTTCCGCACGGCTGGAGCCGTGGGACGCCGCGCGCGAGGCCGCCCGCGACCCGGGCCTCGCGGCCCACGCGTGGGTCGTGGCCGACGCCATGTCCCAGGGCGGTCTCGGCGGCCCCGGGGCGGTGGGGGTGCGTGCGGTGGTCGACGCGACCGGCACGTATCGGTTCGAGCTGGACGCCGATGCGGCCACGGCGTCGACCTTCGTCGACCTCCTGGAGGAGCTGCTGGGGCCCCTCGTCGCGCCTCGGTGGCTGGTCGCGCGTCACCAGGCGCCGCCGCCTACCGCAGGCACGGGCTGGCGCGTGCTGCTCGGCCGTGCTCGACCTGTGGCGCGCACCTGGTACGCCGTGCCGACGGAGCTGGCGCGCAACGTCGCACGGCGCCGTGCGTTCGAGCACGCCTGGGCGCGGTGGTTCGGCCCGGCGACGGTCGTCGCGTCGACGTCGGCCGCGGGGGAGGCGGCGCTGACGTCGGCCTACGGCACCACCCCGCTCGACGTCGTGACGCTGCTGCGCTCCAGCTGGTCCTGAACGCGCGTCCGCAGGTCGGAGGTCCGCGGGCGAGCCGGACGCTGCGTCCTAGACTGGCGACATGCCTCCCGTCAACCAGGGTCTCTTCACGCTCGAGTTCCCGCAGTCGCTCGGCGTCTACGACGACTACGCCACGGCGCAGAAGGTCGTCGACCACCTGTCCGACCAGGAGTTCCCCGTCCAGAACCTCCTCGTCGTCGGCACCGACCTCAAGCAGGTCGAGCGTGTCACCGGGCGACTCACCACCAGCCGCGTGGCCGGCGCCGGTGCCGCCTCGGGCGCATGGCTCGGCGTGTTCGTCGGCCTGCTGCTGAGCCTCTTCAGCAGCGAGAGCACCCTGCTGCAGAGCGTCGTCGGCGGGCTCGGCATCGGCATCGTGTTCGGCGTGGTCTGGGCTCTGCTCGGCTACGCCGCCACCCGCGGCCGTCGCGACTTCAGCTCCGTCAGCAGCGTCGTGGCCACGAAGTACGAGGTGCTGGTCGAGCACAAGCACCGCGCGCGGGCGCAGGAGCTCATCGCCGATCTGCCCGAGGCGCGCCAGAACCCCTTCGCCTGACCGTCCCGCGGCCCCGCGCCGTGCCCCTCCGCCCCGCCGACGGCGGTGGGGCGCCACCCAGGAGAGCCATGACCAAGACCAACCCCGGCAACTTCTTCGAGGACTTCCACGTCGGGCAGGTGATCGAGCACGCGACGCCCCGCACGATCACCGACGGTGACCGCGCGCTGTACGGCGCCATCTACCCGACCCGGTTCGCGATCCCGTCGTCGGCGGAGTTCGCGGCCTCCGTGGGTCTCCCCGAGCACCCCGTCGAGGACCTGGTGGCGTTCCACGTCGCGTTCGGCAAGACCGTGCCCGACGTCTCGCTCAACGCCGTCGCGAACCTCGGCTACGCCGAGTGCCGATTCCACCGTCCGGTGCTCACCGGCGACACGCTGCGCACGAGCTCGGAGGTCATCGGCCTCAAGCAGAACTCCAACGGCCGCACGGGCGTCGTCTACGTCCGCTCGACCGCCACCAACCAGCGGGGCGAGGTCGCGCTCGACTGGGTGCGCTGGGTCATGGTGCACAAACGTGACGCCGACGCACCCGCCCCGGAGACCGTGGTGCCCGAGGTGGCCGACGTCGTCGCGCCCGACGACCTCGTGCTGCCCGCCGGCCTGGACTTCTCGGCCTACGACACCACCGCGGCCGGCGAGCCGCACCGCTTCGACGACTACACGGTCGGCGAGACCATCGACCACGTCGACGGCGTCACGCTCAGCGAGTCCGAGCACATGATGGCCACCCGGCTGTGGCAGAACACGGCCAAGGTGCACTTCAACACCGAGGCCCGCCCCGACGGTCGACGACTCGTGTACGGCGGCCACGTGATCTCGCTGGCCCGTGCCCTGTCCTTCAACGGGCTGGCGAACGCGCAGCTCGTCGCCGCGATCAACGCCGGCTCGCACGTGGCGCCCGCGTTCGCCGGCGACACCGTGTACGCCTGGTCGGAGGTGCTCGACAAGGCCGCCCCGGCAGCCTGGAAGGGCACCGGGGTGGGGGCCCTGCGGCTGCGGCTCGTCGCCACCAAGGGACGCGACGAGACGACGACGCTGCGCGGTGACGACGGGAAGTACGCCGAGGGCGTGCTGCTCGACCTCGACCTCTGGGCCCTGGTGCCGCGCTGATGGGTGCCACCCTGGTCCTGGTGCGGCACGGGCAGACCGAGTGGAGCCTGGCGGGTCGGCACACGGGCCGCACCGACATCGAGCTGACCGCGGCGGGCGAGGCGACGGCGAAGGCCCTCGCTCCCGCGCTGGCGGACGTCGACTTCGACCTCGTGCTCACCAGTCCCCGGCTCCGCGCGCGACGCACGGCCGCGCTGGCCGGCTTCACGGAGGCGACGGTCGAGGACGACCTCGCCGAGTGGGACTACGGCGACTACGAGGGACTCACGACGCCGCAGATCCGCGAGTCGGTGCCGGGCTGGACCATCTGGGACCACCCGGTGCCAGGTGGCGAGACCCCCGACGAGGTGGGGGCCCGGCTCGACCGGGTGGTCGAGCGCGTGCGCGCGACGGGCGGCCGGGTGCTCGTCTTCGCCCACGGGCACAGCCTGCGGGTGCTGGCGGCGCGCTGGCTGGGCCTGCCCGTGCAGGACGGGCGCATCTTCGACCTCGACACCGCGACCTACTCCGTGCTGGGCGACGACCGCGGCCAGCCCGTGGTGCAGCGCTGGAACGTCGGCCCGACCCTCTAGCCTGACCTCGTGAGGATCGATCTCCACACCCACTCCAACCGCTCCGACGGGACCGACACGCCCGCCGAGCTGGTGGTCAACGCGGCGCTCGCCGGGCTCGACGTCGTGGCGCTGACCGACCACGACGCGACCACCGGCTGGGACGAGGCGCGTGCTGCGGGCGAGCGGGAGGGTGTCGTGGTGGTGCCGGGCATCGAGATCTCCACGACGTTCCACGGCGAGAGCGTGCACCTGCTGGGCTACGCCTTCGACCCGGCGCACCCGCCCCTGGTCGAGGAGCTGGAGCGGGTGCTGGGGGGCCGTGACCAGCGCCTGCCGCGCATCCTCGCCCGGCTGGCCGAGCACGGCATCGACATCACCGAGGAGGACGTCGCGCTGCAGTCGGGAGCCGCGGCGGCGTCGGGTCGTCCGCACATCGCCGACGCGATGGTCGCGAAGGGCTACATCGGTCACCGTGACGAGGCGTTCCAGGGCTGGCTGAACAGTCGCGGCCGCGCGTACGTCGAGCGCTACGCCGCTCCGCTGCTCGGCGCGGTGCGGCTGCTGAAGGACGCCGGCGGCCAGGCGGTGGTCGCCCACCCGTGGTCGCGTGGCAGCGACCGCGTGCTCACGGCCGACGCCTTCGAGGAGCTGGCGGCCCTCGGCCTCGACGGCATCGAGGTCGACCACGTCGACCACGACGACGTCGCCCGCGCCCTCGACCTCGTCGTCACCGGCTCCAGCGACTACCACGGAACAGGCAAGTCGTCGGCCTTCCACCTCGGCGCCAACCTCACCGACCCGGGGGAGTACGAGCGCCTCCTCGGCTGACCCCTCGGCGGTGGATCCGCCACCTCCTGAGCGCTCGTGAGGTGGCAGAACCACCGCTGGGGAGGCTGAAGGCGGCAAGGGTTCTCCCTTCTCGTGGACCGTGCCGCGAGAAGGGAGAATCTCGTGTCTCCCCAACGCAAAGGGCACCCAGGATTCTTCGTTCACGCGGGCGAGGCCGAACGCTTCTGCCTTCACGACGGGATCCCGTAGCAAACGAAGCATCCTTGGCCCTGTGACGCGCGAACGCAGAATCCTGCGTCCACCCCAGCACCCATCCACAGCCCGAGACCCCAGACCAGCGCCGTCGCCAGTCGCCCGGTCGAGGCCCTCTCGGAGCGCAGGCCGGCGAGGAGCCGGGCCGACGTGCCGGCAGATCGACGAGAGCTCGACGAAGGCTCTTGAGCATCTGCTCAAACTCTGTCATGCTTCAACTGAGCGACCGCTCAAAAAAGGAGGCACGCATGGACACCCCGACGACCACCCGACCGCCCACCGGCACCGACGTGATCTGTCGCGTCTGGCTGGGAGGACTGTGCTGGGGCCCGGTGACGGCCGCGGGGGTGGTGCTCGGCTGGATGGTGTCCGGGGCCGTCCTCGACGGAGTCAGCGTCGCCGACCTCGACGAAGGGGTGGCGATGCTGCTGATCCTGATGGTCGTCGCCGTACCGATCGGGCTGCTCACCGGACTCGTGGCGGGCCTGCTCGCCGGCCTGCTGCTCGTCGCCGTCCGCCCGCTCGGCGACGTCGCGCCCTGGCTCGTCTGCGCCGTCACCCTGGTTGGACTGGCCCTTGCGTGCAGCGCCTTCACCGGACCCGGGAACGAGTTCACCTTCGTCCTCGCCGTCCCGGTCTGCCTGCTCTCCGCCTGGCCGGTGCTCCACACGCTCCGGAAGGCGCTGCGCCCCACGACGGCACGTCGATGACGTCGTCGACCACGCGGCTAGGCTCGGTGCGTGAGCGACGACCCCCGCACGCTGGCCACCCGGCGCCGACTCCTCGACGCCACGATGCAGACCATCCGCGAGCAGGGCATGGCGAAGCTGTCGGCCCGCACCATCGCCGCCACCGGCAGCGTGAACCAGGCGCTGGTCTTCTACCACTTCGGCACCGTCGACGGGCTCGTCGCCGAGGCCTGCCACGTGCTCACCAGCGAGCGGGTCGACCGGCACCGGCCCGCGCTCGACGCGGTCACCACCTGGGCCGGCCTCATCGACGTCGCCGAGCAGGTGCGTGCCGACGAGCGCGAGGAGGGCAACGTGGCCGTCCTCGGCCAGATCCTTGCCGCGTCCGACGGCAACCCCGACCTCGCGACCGCCGCGGGTCGGGCGATCGGGCTCTGGACCGGCGCGGTCCGCCCCACGCTCGAGCGGCTGCTCGCGACGTCACCCGTGGGCGAGCTGTTCGACGCCGACGTGCTCACCGACCTCGCCGCGTCGGCCTTCGTCGGCATCGAGCTCATGGAGCCCACCCGGACCGGGGAGGGCCGGCAGGCCGACGACCCGCTCGCCCGGCTGCGGCCCGTCGCCGAGCTGCTCGACGGCCTCGGACCCATCGCCCGCCGCGCCGTCCGCAGCGTGCTCCGCGGCACCCAGCGCACCTGACCCCCACCCCCCACTCCCGCCCACTTTTGGACTCTTGCGGGGCACTCCGGCGACCTCGAGTGCCCCGCAAGTGTCCAAAAGTCGGGGGATGGGGGCGGGTCAGCCGGTCTCGCCGAACTGCTCCACGCGGATCGCGTCGGACGGGAACGCCTGCTCGCGCAGCAGCCGCGTGGCGTAGCCGACGAACCCGACCGACCCGCACACGAACGCCGCCTCGACGTCGTCGAGCAGCGGCGCGACCTCGTCGGGGTAGGGCGGGGCGGCCACGCGCGCCCCGAGGTTCTCGCGCGTGAGCGCCACGAACGCGCCCGACGCCAGCAGCTCGTCGGCATAGGGGAGGCGGTCCAGCGACTTCGCCACCGCCACCACCCGCAACGCGTCAGGGTTCCCGGTGCCGATCGCGTGCCGCAGCATCGAGACCATCGGCACCACGCCCGACCCGCCGGCGAACGCCAGCGCGCGCTCGCGACCGTCCCAGGTGAACCAGCGGCCGATCGGCCCGCGCACCTCGAACGTGTCGCCCACCTGCACCTCGTCGTGCAGGAAGCCCGACACCTCGCCGTCGTCCATCCGCTCGACCATCAGCTCCACCAGCCGGTCTCCCGGGGCCGACGCCGTCGAGTACGACCGCTGCGCGGTGTAGCCGTCCTCCGCGCGCAGCCGCACGACGTAGTGCTGACCGGCGCGGTGCGGCGCCGGGTCCGGCAGCTCCAGACGCAGCCGCACGAAGCCCTCCGTCGGGTGGTCCTTCGCGCGCACCGTCGCCAGCTGCCAGCCCGTGCCACCGGGGTTCTCGACGACAGGGTCGGGCCCCGCGGGCTGACTGCTCACGGGTCCCCCTGGTAGCGCTGCTCGAGCCACGGGTCGCCACGGTCGTGGTAGCCGCCACGCTCCCAGAACCCGGGCTCGTCGTGGTCGAGGAGCTCCAGACGGGTCAGCCACTTCGCCGACTTCCAGAAGTACAGGTGCGGCACGAGCAGACGCACGGGGCCGCCGTGGTCGGCCGTCAGCGGCTCGCCGTCGGCCTCCCAGACCACCCAGGCGCGGTCGCTGCGCACGTCGTCGAGCGGCAGGTTGGTCGTGTACCCCGACGCGGTGTGCGCGACCACGTGCGTCGCGTCGGAGGCGACGCCGCAGACGTCGAGCAGCGTCTCGACGCTGACGCCGGTGAACGCGGTGTCGAACCGCGACCACGTCGTGACGCAGTGGATGTCGACGGTGCTCGTCGCGTGCGGCAGGGCGCGCAACGCCGACCAGTCCCAGGTCTGCGACTCGAGCACGGCGCCGTCGACCGTCAGCGTCCAGCGGTCGAGGTCGACCTGCGGGGTCGGCTCCGCGGAGAGCACGGGCCACTGCCGGCCCGCGTCGTACTGGCCGGGCGGGAGTCGGTCGGACTGCGCGGGCCGGCGACGGCCGACGAAGCCGCGCGTGACGGGTGCGTCGCTCATGAGAGGTCCTCCAGGAACGGGAGCCAGGCAGCGGCGAGACCCACCGGGTTCTCGACGGCGGGGGAGTGGTCGGCGCCGGGAACCACCTGCACGGTGGTCCCCAGTCGTGCCGCGAGGTCGTCCTGCACGGCGTGCGGCCACGCGTCGTCTCCGGCGCCTCGGCCCACCCACGCGGGGAGACCGGTGGCTGCGACCTCGGCGACGCGGTCGGGGGCGTCGAGCAGGTGCTGGGTGAACGCGCGCAGCCCCACCCTGGAGTTCGCCTCGAACCGGCGCAGCAGGAACGTCTCGATCTCGGGCGGGTGGGTGCCGAGGCTCGACGCCTTCAGCGCGCGGTACACGTCGCCGATCGGCTCCGGTCCGTCGAGCCGTGCGACGAGCTCGTCGAGGGGCCGCTCGGGGCTCGCGCCGAGCGCGGCGGGGCCGGTGCACAGCAGGCTCAGGCTCGCCCATCGTGCGGTGTGCTCGATCACCGCCGTCTGCGCCACGAGTCCACCGAAGGAGTGGCCCAGCAGGTGCACGCGCGTCGTGCCGAGGGCCTCGGCGAGGGCGGCTGCGTCGGCGGCGAGGGCACCCAACGAGAAGTCGTCAGCGTCGTCTGCGCTCGTCTCGTGCTGTCCGCGCTGGTCGTACGCGGTCACCGAGAACCCCGCGCCCGCGACGAGTGGGAGCAGCGGCGTGAAGTCCTCCTTGCTGCCCGTCCAGCCGGGCACCAGCAGCACGTGGGCCCGCGGGTGCTCGACCTGCGCGTGGTGCACGGCGAAGCGCCCGCGCGGGGTCTGCACGGTCGCGGCGACCACGCCGGGCGGGAGGTCGAGGGAGCGCGGCGTGCTCATCGTCCGCGCTTGGCGGCGCGGGCCACGAGCGACGTCGGGGCGTGCCGGGCCAGGGTCGCGAGCACCTTGTAGCGCAGGCTCGGGATCGACACCGTGCGGCCGCGCTCGAGGTCGGCGAGCGCGGCGGCCACGAGCTTGTCGCTGTTCAGCCACATCCAGCGGGGCACGCCCGAGATGTCCATGTCGGCGCGCTGGTGGAACTCCGTGCGCACGAAGCCGGGACACAGCACCATGACGCGCACGCCCGACGACGCGTAGTGCCAGTCGGCCCACTGCGACAGGTTCACCAGCCACGCCTTGTGGGCGGAGTAGGTCCCGCGCGGGGTGAAGGCGGCGACGCTCGCGACGTTGACCACCTGGCCGCGACCGCGCCCGACCATCGACTTGATCGCCGTGTCCATGAGGTGCATCGGCGCCCGCACGAGCAGGTCGAGCTGACGGTCCTCGTCGGCGACGTCGGTGGTGCCGAACCAGCCCGCGAGCGACGCGCCGGCGTTGTTCACCAGCAGGTCGACGGGTGCGGTGCTGCTGGCGAGGGCGGCCTCGGCCGCCGCCAGTCCGTCCGCGGTGGTCAGGTCGGCCACGACGACGTCGGCCTGCACGCCGTGCGCACCGCGCAGCTCGGTGGCCAGCTGCTCCAGACGCTGCTCGTCGCGCGCGAGCAGCACGACGTCGTCGCCCCGGGCGGCGAGGGCGCGGGCGAAGGACAGGCCGATGCCGGCCGTGGCGCCGGTGACGAGAGCGCGGGTCATGTCGTCAGCATGCCATGTCGTCACGGTGGCGGACGTCGCAGCCACGAGGCGGTCCCCGGTGGCATGATGTGCCGCGTGACGACGACGATCTCCGTGGTGAACCAGAAGGGTGGCGTCGGCAAGACGACCACCGTCGCCTCCCTCGGCGCGGCGTTCGCCGAGCTCGGCAAGCGCGTGCTGCTCGTCGACCTCGACCCGCAGGGCGGCCTGACGTTCTCCCTGGGCATCGACCCCGAGGACGTCGACGTGACCGTCGGGGAGGTGCTGCTCGGCAAGGCCAAGCCGGCCGACGCGATCGTCGTCACCGAGGACGGCATGCACCTGCTGCCGTCGAACGTCACGGTCACGCAGGCCGAGGAGGCGCTCGTCAGCCGCACCGGGCGCGAGCAGCGGCTGCGCGTCGCGCTCGACAAGGTCGCCGACGACTACGACCTCGTCGTCATCGACTGCCCACCCACGCTCGGCGTGCTCACGGTCGGCGCGCTCTCGGCGTCGCAGAAGGTCGTCATCCCGCTGCAGGCGGAGACCCTGTCGCACCGCGGCGTGCTGCAGCTGCTCGACACCGTCCACGACGTCAAGCAGTTCATCAACTCCGAGCTCGAGGTCGCCGGCGTGCTGCCGACGATGTTCGACGGGCGCACCAACCACGCCCGCGCCGTGCTCGCCTCCATCGAGGAGCAGTTCGAGCTGCCCGTCCTGAGCCCGCCGATCCCGAAGTCGATCCGGTTCGCCGAGGCGCCCGCGATCGGCCGCTCCATCCTCAGCGTCCACAAGAACCACAAGGGCGCCGACGCGTACCGCGAGGTGGCGCAGAGCCTGCTCTGAGCCGGCACGACGAAGGGCCCCACGCCGCGGCGTGGGGCCCTTCGTCGTGGTGCGGGTCAGTCCGCCGAGGCGGGTGCCGTCTCGCTCGAGGCGGTCTGGGTGCCGTTCTGGCCCTCGACCTTCTGGCCGCCGCGGGTGCGACGGCGACGACGGTTCCGGCTGCGGCTCGAGCCGGTGCCCTCGCCGCCCTGGCCGTCCTTGGCCTGCGCGTCCTGCGGCTGGTCGGTGCGGGGACCGGAGGAGCGCTCGCCCTGCGGACGTCCGCCGCCCTGCCCGCGTCCGCCCTGGCCGTCGCGGCCACGTCCGCCGCCCTGCCCGCGACCGCCCTGGCCACCGCGTCCGCCGCGGTCGCCGTCCTTGCGGGGCTCCTTCGGCGACGGCGGCTTGAGCCGGCCCTTGACGGACCGGTCGATGCCGAGGTCGTGGAACAGGTGGTCCGACGTCGAGTACGTCTCCTGCGGGTCCGCGAACGGCAGGTCGAGCTCGGCGTTGATCAGCTTCCAGCGCGACAGGTCGGCCCAGTCGACGAAGGTGACCGCGATGCCCGAGGCGCCGGCGCGACCCGTGCGACCGATGCGGTGCACGTACGTCTTGTGGTCCTCGGGGCAGTTGTAGTTGATGACGTGGCTGATGTTCGCGACGTCGATGCCGCGGGCCGCGACGTCGGTGGCGACCAGCACGTCGACCTTGCCGTCACGGAAGCCCTGCAGCGCCTTCTCGCGCGCGCCCTGCGCCATGTCGCCGTGCAGGGGCGAGGCGGGGAAGCCGCGGTCGATGAGGTCGTCGGCCACACGCTGCGCCGTGCGCTTCGTGCGCGTGAAGATGATGACGCGCTGCACGTCCTCAGCCTGCAGGATGCGGGCGATGACCTCGGGCTTGTCGAGCTCGTGGGCCTGCCACACGAACTGCGCCGTGGCGGGGACCGTGTGGTTCTCCTCCGGTGACTCGGCGCGGATGTTCATCGGGTGGCGCATGTGCTTGCGCGCCAGCGACACGATCGCGCCCGGCATCGTGGCCGAGAACAGCATCGTCTGGCGGGTCTCGGGCGTCTTGGCGAGGATCGCCTCGACGTCGGGCAGGAAGCCGAGGTCGAGCATCTCGTCGGCCTCGTCGAGCACGAGCGACTTCACGTGAGAGAGGTCGAGCGCGCGACGGTTGGCGAGGTCGAGGATGCGCCCGGGGGTGCCGACGACGATGTCGACACCCTTCTCGAGCGCCTCGAGCTGGCCCTCGTAGGGCACGCCGCCGTAGATCGTGAGGTTGCGGGTGCCGCGGTTCGCGGACGCCGTCTTGATGTCGTTGGCCACCTGCAGCGCGAGCTCGCGGGTGGGCGCGACGACCAGGGCCTGCGGCTTGCCGGGAGCCGCCAGCTGGTCGTAGTCGGGGTCGTGCGGGGCGACGGTGCGCTGGATGACCGGGATGGAGAAGGCCAGCGTCTTGCCCGTGCCGGTGCGCGCCTGACCGATGAGGTCGGTGCCCATCAGCGCGACGGAGAGGGTCATCTCCTGGATGGGGAACGGGCTGCTGATGCCGACGGCGTCGAGCGCGTCGGCGATCTCGGGCATGACGCCCAAGTCGGTGAACGTGGTCACAGGATCTCGAATTCGTGAGGGAACAAAGGGTTCTCGGGTCGAGTCGTGAGGCGGCGTCGACGACGGTGCGTCCGAGAGCTCACGACGGAGATACGGCCCCAAGGGCACCACCAGGGTACCGGTTGGGACGTGCGTCCCGGGAATCAGGAGCCGAGTGGCGGGGGAGCGCTACGCTGCGGCGCATGGCCCACCACGCAGAGTCGAGCGACCCGTCGGCCCCGAAGGACGCAGCCGCACCCCCGGACGACACGCCCGCGGCACCGGTCGCCAGCGCCCTCGACGACCCCGAGTACCGCCGCGGGGTCGTCGAGCTGCTCGGCGTCCTCGCCTTCGGTGAGATCAGCGCCTGCGAGCGGCTCGTCGCCGACTCCCAGATGGCCCCCGACCTGCGCAGCAAGGTCGAGGTCGCGACCATGGCCGCCGCCGAGTTCGACCACTTCGAGGTGCTGCGCGACCGCCTCGTCGAGATGGGCGAGGACCCCTTCGACGCCATGGAGCCGTTCGCCGCCACCTTCGGCGACTTCCACCGCAAGACCAAGCCCGCCGACTTCCTCGAGGGCCTGGTCAAGGCCTTCGTCGGCGACGGGCTGGCCGCCGACTTCTACCGCGAGATCGCCGCCTACCTCGACCCCGTCACGCGCACGACCGTCATCGACACCCTCAGCGGCACCGGGCACTCGGAGTTCGTCGTCGAGCAGGTGCGCGCCGCGATCGAGGCCGATCCCCGCGTCGGCGGCCGGCTCGCCCTGTGGGGACGTCGGCTCATGGGCGAGGCCCTCCGCCAGGCCCAGACGCTCGTCGCCGAGCGTGACGCGCTGAGCGCCGTCCTCGTCGGGGGCGTGGAGACCCCCGGACTCGACCTCACCGCCATCTCGCGCATGTTCACCCGCATCACCGAGGCGCACACGGAACGCATGGCCCGCCTCGGCCTGGCCGCATAGGTCGCCCCGCCCCGCCCTCTTGTCCCGCTGGGCGGTAGGTGGCGCGCGTCTCGGCCGTGCTGGCGGTAGGTGACCCGCGGAACGGGCAGCGTTTGCCGCGCGCGACCTACCGCCCCGGGCGAGGATCCGCGCGCCACCTACCGCTCGGCGGGGCGCGGGCGGTCCTCGACGTCGGGGTCAGCCGCGCACGTGCGTGAGGATCCAGTCGATGAACGGCTTGCCCGCACGCCAGTCGGCGCGCACGTGGTCGAGCAGCTCCGCGGTGTGCACGTACGGGGCGAACCCGTGCTCGCGACCGAGCGTCAGCGAGCGGTGCCGCAGGAGGTCGATGCGGGGGTGGTCGGCCGACCAGCCGCGCGGAGCGGTCTTCACCGCGTCGCCCCCGACCGTCCAGCCCTGGCGCTCGACCCGGCCGAGGATCCGCTGCAGCCCCACCCCGAACGTCTCGTGGTCCACGGCCTCCCGGAACGACGCCAGCCGCGCCGGCGGGGCCTGGTAGAACCCGACGCCGGTGCGCACGCCGGGCGCGCCGACCTGCACGTAGTAGCCGGTCGACGGGGCGACGGCTACGAACGCCCCCTGGTGCGTCTTGTACGGCGTCTTGTCCTTCGCGAACCGGACGTCGCGGTAGGGCCGGAAGATCTTGGCGGGTCCGAACTCGTCCTCCAGCGCCGCCGTGAGCGCGACCATCGGCGCCTTGACGGCCTCGTCGTAGACGTGCCGGTGCTCCTCCCAGAACGTCTTCGTGTTGTCGACCTCGAGGTCGTCGTAGAAGTCGAGCGCGGCGACGGGAAAGCCTGCGAAGGTCACGGGTGCGAGCCTAGGCCGGGGCTGCGGGTGCCACCGCGTGGCAGCACCCGCGAGCCGAGGACCTCAGTTCTCCTGCGTGACCGCGCCGAAGCCGACCTTGCGGCCGGTGTCGGCGACGAAGTACAGGTAGGCGACCTTGTCGGCCGGCACGGCGACCGTGCGGTCCTTGTCGTCGGTGAGGCTGAAGACGGTCTCGTCCTTCAGCGCGGAGTCGAGCTTCGCGAGCACCGTGTCGGGCGCCTCGCTGGTCTCGACGGACAGCTCGCGGGCGGCGTTCTGGACGCCGATCTTGACCTCCATGGTCGGTCCTCTCTGACGTGCGGTTGGGCGGGTGGGAGAAGGGGCTACTCGGCGCCGTCGGCGTCGGTGACGTCGCGCGGGAACCCGCCGATGCCCCGCCAGGCGAGCCGCCCGACGAGACGCACGGCGTCCTGCTGCGACAGCGACGACGCCTCGGCCAGCCAGTTGCGGGCGCCGACGTGGCCCATGCCGACCAGGCTCACGGCGAGGAGGTAGGCGGCGTCCTGCGGCAGGCCGGTGTCCTCGCGGATGACCTCGGCGATCGCCAGCGCCGACTCGCGCACGACCCGGTCGACCTGCTCGCGCACGTCGGGGTCGTTGGTCAGGTCGGACTCGAAGACCAGCCGGAACGCCGCGCCCTGGTCGGCGACGTACTGGTACCAGAGCTGCATCGTCGCCTCGACGCGGTGACGGTTGTCCTGCGTGGAGGCGAGGGCGCGCTTGATGTCGTCGACGACCTCGTCGCAGGAGGACTCCAGCAGCGCCAGGTAGAGGTCGAGCTTGCCGGGGAAGTGCTGGTACACGACCGGCTTGGAGACGCCCGCGCGCTCGGCGATCTCGTCCATCGACGCGGCGTGGTAGCCCTGCTCGACGAAGACCTCGAGTGCGACCTCCAGCAGCTGGGCGCGGCGGGCGCGGCGCGGCAGTCGGCCGGCGCGCGTGCGCAGGATCGGGGTCTCGCTCACCCGCACAGCCTAGTGCCCGGTCCCCACACGCTCGTCGGCGAGCACCCCGTGTCGGCGCGAGGCGTCCACGGGACGGACGTCGGTACCGCATGTCGGACGGTCGGGGAACAATGGACGACACGACCGGCGTTGTGCCGGACGTCCCCTTCACCGTCACTGCGAGGAGCAGCCGTGGTCGCCCCCATCGTGGAACCCGCCGACGAACTGACCATCGACGAGGTCCGTCGCTACAGCCGGCACCTGATCATCCCCGACGTCGGGATGGACGGGCAGAAGCGGCTCAAGAACGCCAAGGTGCTCGTGATCGGCGCGGGCGGGCTCGGCTCGCCGGCCCTGCTGTACCTCGCGGCCGCCGGCGTCGGCACGCTCGGCATCATCGACGACGACGTCGTCGACGAGTCGAACCTGCAGCGCCAGGTCATCCACGGACAGTCCGACATCGACCGGCCCAAGGCCGTCAGCGCCGCCGAGTCGGTCGCCGAGGTCAACCCGTACGTGAAGACGATCGTGCACGAGGCGCGTCTGGACAACGACAACGTCCTCGACATCTTCAGCCAGTACGACCTCATCGTCGACGGCACCGACAACTTCGCCACGCGCTACCTCGTCAACGACGCCGCCGTGATCCTCGGCAAGCCGTACGTGTGGGGCTCGATCTACCGCTTCGAGGGCCAGGTGTCGGTCTTCTGGGCGCAGGAGGGGCCGCAGTACCGCGACCTCTACCCGGAGCCGCCGCCGCCCGGCATGGTCCCGTCGTGCGCCGAGGGCGGCGTGCTCGGCGTCCTGTGCGCGTCGATCGGGTCGATCATGGTCACCGAGGCGATCAAGCTGATCACCGGCATCGGCGACCCGCTCATCGGCCGTCTGATGGTCTACGACGCACTCGAGATGCGGTATACGACGCTGAAGATCCAGCGCGACCCCGAGGGCGAGCTGCCGACCGAGCTGCTCAGCGACTACGAGGCGTTCTGCGGTGCGATCAGCGACGAGGCCGCTGACGCCGCGGCCGGGTCGACGATCTCCGTCGCCCAGCTCGACGGGTGGCTGAAGGAGCGGGGCGACGGCGGACGCGACTTCGTGCTCGTCGACGTCCGAGAGCCGGTCGAGCGCGACATCAACCACATCCCCGGCTCGATCCTCATCCCCAAGGGCGACTTCCTCAACGGCAAGGCGCTCTCGGAGCTCCCCGACGACAAGCAGATCGTGCTGCACTGCAAGTCGGGCGTCCGCTCCGCCGAGGCCCTCGCCGTCCTCAAGGGCGCCGGCTTCAAGGACGCCGTCCACGTCGCCGGCGGCGTCGTGGCCTGGGTCGACCAGATCGACCCCAGCCAGCCGTCGTACTGACCCACCCCGACGC